>ERZ791931.14-NODE-14-length-266848-cov-36.810351_pt1 | contig 266848 bp, 240 predicted proteins | sample MGYA00510127_ERZ791931 | MGnify/ENA primary metagenome ERZ791931 (study PRJEB30046, sample SAMN00792067) | human gut metagenome | study: EMG produced TPA metagenomics assembly of the A metagenome-wide association study of gut microbiota in type 2... | reverse complement strand
AAAATTTTCAAAGTTCTTTCATTTTAGCCTTGACTTTTTATTTGCAGGCTGTGTTTTTTCATATAAAATTTGTTACTTGCAAAATTTTATACATAACCACAGTCCATCTATCTTACTCAAAGGATAACTTATTCCTCGATAAATTACTCGCCATTTCTTGCATTTTTTTATATTTTCGCCATTTTTTGCCTGCTATTAAAACAAATAAAAAGGACGCAGGATTTTACTCCCACGCCCCTAAACTTATCTGGCTTTATCTTCTCTGACTTTTGGCAGCTCCTTCCCTGCCGTTTCCTGCTTTGCCTCCGATGTTTTTCTTGCCGCAAAAGCATCTGCATTATACTTGTACTCCTGTGGTTCAGCTACCATCGGTGAGTAGATGATCTCTCTTTCTGTATCCGGTGCTTTCTGTTCCTTATCCTTTGTCTGCTCCATACGCTTTTCCTTATCAAACTGCACATTCATAGCCAGATTATCCAGCTTATCAATCGAGGCATCCAGATGCAGCTCCATTGATACAAGCAGTTTTTTCACTGCTTTCATAGGGGCAAGCACCGCCTTTGTGAAAGGGTGTTTCTGTTCCTTCTGTGAATAATCCACCTCCGGCTTATCTGCAAAGGTATGGAACGCATTGTTTACGATCTGACCAGCTTCACGGAGTCCCTTTGCAAGAAGTGCTATCCTTGCAATATCCCTGTCTGTAGATACAATCATATCTTTTACCGCTGTTCTGACATTGAGAAGTCTTTTCTTAATTCCTACAAATTCTGTCACCCTGTAAAGTGCCGCCCTGCCCTTTGCCTTTGTTTCATCAACAATATTCTTGGCAGTAGATTTTACCTGTACTTTTATCTCAGATACCTGTGACTTTATCTGCTCACATCTGGCATTGAGTCGCTCCTGTGCTTCTGTTAATGCTTTTTTTGCATTATTGATAAGGGTATCTTCCTGCATTTTCTTGATCTGGTCCTGCATACTGGTAAGTTCTTCTGTCATAGACACAATCTTTTTTTCCAGACCATCCACATAGGTGCATATCTCAAATACATCATTTGCCTGTTCTTTCATAGTATTCTTTTTTAATAAATCGAGAAGTTCTCTTATGATCTCCTCATTAGTAAGTGTCTTTTCTGCTTCCATCTGCTTTTCCTCCTTATAAACAGGGCAGCATATGCCGCCCCTTAGCCTTAATTATCGAAAGGGTGTATCCTTTTTATCCCTGTCGGGATTTCCGTGGTTCTGTTCGGCATTCTCCCTTGCTTTTTCGTTGCTCTTATCCTTTGCTTTCTCATATTCTGCAATAATCTCATTATAGAGCTTCTCCCTGAAATCCTTTGTGACCGGATAGCAGACATCCTGATAAATCGGTTTGCCGTGCTCGTCCACCTGCTTTGTTTTATAAGAAGGCATTGATACAAAGATTTTCTCTTTGCCCTGAAGGATGTTTACATTATTTACAATGAAGCTGTTTTCAAAGTAAATACGGGCAAGTCCCTTGATATTACTGCCTTCCCTTTCATAAGGTGTTACCGTCACGGAAAACTCCGGCATTTCCTGAGTTTTTCCCTGTGTCTGTGTTTCTGCTTTCTCCGGCTCCCTGATTTTTGCATAAGCCTCAAGGATATTAGTATAGAGTTCCTCACGAAACTCTGCCGTGATAGGATTGCATACATCCTTATAAATCACGCTGTTTTTCTCATCACGCTCATTTGAACGGTATCTTGGCATTGATACAAAAAGCTCTCCCTTTTCCTTATTTTCAAGGATTGCGATATTGGTAATCTTGAATGAATCACCAAATACCACGGTCGCAAAACCCTTGATATTGCTGCCATCTTTTGCTCTTACCTCGTTTACCTTAATTGAATACTTCATACGCTGTTCCTCTCTTTCTTATACTTCTGAATTATCATTGTTTTCTGGTATGATAAGCTCACACCAAAGCTGTTCTATCTGTTCACAAGACAATCTGCCATTTAACCAGTTGCCAAGTGTAACAACCATTCCGTCCTGCTCATAGTAGAGCCATTCCTGTGTTTCGATGTTTCCCTCATACACGATAGTCACATCAAAATCAGGCATAAATAATCCTGCCTCCGTATCCCAGATACAGGCAACTCCCTGTCTGAGTGTCAGATTCAGCCTTTCGACATACACAGACCAGCCGCTTACGACAATCTGAAAGTCATCATCAATCTCTGCAATATCATCCTGAGTGTCGATCAGCTCCTCCATTTCCGATACTGCTTCTTCTATCTCCCCCAGTCGGTATCTCTTATTCATCTGCCGCCTCCTTATATCTGCACCTGACAATAAAACGCATTGTTCCCTGTCCCGGCATTCAGCATTTCACTTCCGGTTTCTTCCATTACCGGGTATCTGATATCTATTCCCGGTATCTCAATAATGCCGATGATACTGCCTTCTTTAAGAATGGCTTTCTCCTCTTTACTAACGGTGGTTTGCTCTTTCTCAACCTCTGACCTTTCATCCTGCTTCTCCTCCAATGTCTGCTCAAATTCATTTATGAGCTGGTTCGTGTTTCTCTCTCCGGTTGTACACCAGAAAAAAGAGACTGCCATAATGGCAATCCCTGCTGTAATCAGTAGTCCTGCGACCACTTTCCTTATGCTCATAGAGTTTCACTCCTATCTTTTCCTGTTTCTGTCTGGCATATAGATTCCCTTATCCTCTGCAACAATACCCGCATTTTCTATTCTGTCCTCAGACTTTTCTTCGTCCGGTCCGCCAAGATCTGCATCCATAGCCTTTGCGTTCTCAAGGTCAAGCTGGGCATTTAATTCATACTGCCTTGCAAGTTTTTCTTCCAGTTCTGCACTATATGCAAACGGCTTATCATACTCCGCCTTTGAAGCCTCAAGGTCATTCTGGTACTGTTCAATCTTCTTTTCCAGAAAATCAACATTTTCATGAAGTCCGTTGAACAGGTTCTCCAGCTTTACCATACTTCCCACCGGACTTGTGGAAAGTTCTGCCTTGTATTCCGTCTTTCCACGAAGCACCATATAGTTGATACTGAGGAAATTCTTTTCCACCAAAAGCTCAAAGCCGTGGAACTTACCGACTGGAGTGGTTTCGCCTGTCTTACATTTGCTGATTGCTTCAAGCATTACGGTTCCACCATCCACTCGCTCTGTATAAGTTGCATTGCCTATGGTAATGGCAAAGTCCGGGTTATCAATCAATTCCTTATCCCTTGCCTTTATATCCTCCCTTACATTGGCAAGTTTTTCTGTCGCAGTTTTGATGAGTTTTGGATATTTGATCATAAAATTATCCTGCAATCCGTATCTCTGATTATCATACGACGCTTTTAAGAGCTTTAATCTCTGGACATCATTGTCAACCTCCATCTTTTCCCTGATTAAAGGGTTGCCTGTCGCAACCGCCTTAATCTCCGCATAAGAAAGTGTTGCCTCATCAATGTCCTCACAGCTTCGGCTCACTGCCTTGCTTGTCATAACCTGACTGATGAAACGCTGCTTGTTTTCCACAAGTGACCAGTTGTATGCATCAAAGGTTTGTTTTGTAACATATCGGTAGATTGCCACCTCATCGTTTTTATTTCCCTGTCGGATACCTCTGCCTTCCCTCTGTTCAATGGAAGAAGGCTTCCACGGGCAATCGACATGGTGCATTGCAACAAGGTGTGTCTGTACATTAACTCCGGTTCCGCACTTATCTGTCGAACCGATAAGGACTTTTTTCTTACCTGTCCTCATTTCCTTAAAGAGTGCATCCCTCTGTGCGTCTGTTTTTGCATCGTGAATAAATGCTATCTCCTCCGCAGGGATACCATATTGGATAAGTGACTCCTTCAGATAATCATAAATCGTAAAGTCCTTGTCCGGTCCCGGTGTTCCAATATCCGAAAAAATAAGCTGACAGCCTATATGACCATCAGCATTTCCTTTTACATATTCTTTCCAGACATTTTCCGCTACCTTATTGAGCTTTCCGTCCGGGTTGTTCGGTGCGTCCTTATCAATCAGTCTTGCGTCTGTTCCAAGAAGTCTTGCTTCGTGCGTAATCTTTAAGAAGTTGTCAACACTTGGATCAACACCCCCGCCCCTTATCCTTTCTGCCCTTACAACAAATTCTTCCATTACCTGCTTCACATACCAGTCCGGCTCCGACTCCACGATGATAGGCTTGCCGCCACGCAGAGCTGGCACATCAAGGTCAAGCATATCCGCTGTCTGCACATCGGCAACCTCACGGAAGATGTTCATAAGCTCCGGCAGATTGGTAAACTTATTGAACCTGCTCTTGAAACGGAAACCACTGCCCTCAACCGTAAGCTCCAGTGCCGTTGTTACTTCTCCAAAGTTAGCCGCCCACGAGTCGAAATGATGAATTCCCATCTCCTCAAGTGCCGATTTCTGCAAATAAAGCTGCATAACATACATCTCACACATTGTGTTGCTTATCGGTGTACCTGTTGCAAATACAATTCCCCTGCCATCATTTATCTCTGATAAATACTGGCATTTAAGCTGCATATCCGTTGACTTTTTAGCCCCACTACTGCTGATTCCCGACACATTATTCATCTTTGAAAATGTGGCGAGGTTCTTAAAATTGTGTGCTTCGTCTACCATAATAGAGTCAACACCCAGCTCCTCAAAGGTAATGAGGTCATCTTTCCTGCTCTCATCGGTCAGGGATTTAAGCTGTTCCTCCAGCTTTTTCTTCTGGCTTTCCATCTGCTTTACGGTCCAGCGTTCCCCGTTCCGCTCCTTCATATCATCAATCGCATAGGTGATCTCATTTATCTGTTCATTAAGCATTCGCTCCTTTCTCTCTGCCGAAATTGGAATTTTTTCAAATTGCGAGTGCGACATAATGATGCAGTCATAATCGCCTGTCGCAATCCTTGACACAAACTGCTTTCTTCGGCTCTTTTCAAAATCACGCTCCGTTGCAACCAAGATGTTTGCTGACGGGTAAAGCCTTAAAAATTCACTTGCCGTCTGCCCGATAAGCGGCTTTGGCACTACCATAATTGTCTTATTGGAAAGTCCGAGTCTTTTCTGTTCCATACACGCAGCCATCATTTCAAACGACTTTCCGGCTCCGACGCAGTGGGCAAGCAGGGTATTTCCTCCCATAAGGATTCGTGCCACCGCATTTTTCTGGTGCGGTTTTAATTCAATCTCAGGGTTCATTCCTGGAAATTGCAAATGGCTTCCGTCATACTCACGCAGGCGGATATTATTGAAGGTTTCATTATAATATTCCACATACTTCTGTCGGCGTTCCGGTTCTGCAAACAGCCATTCCTTGAACTTCTCCTTGATCATATTCTGCTTTTCCCTTGCAAGCATTGTCTCATTCTTATTGACTTCATAATGGTACTTGCCATCACCGTCATCAATCCTGTCCCTGACAGTGACTGTTTTTAAGTTCAGGGTATCCTCAAAAATAGAATAAGCGTCCATTCTGCTTGTACCATAAGTTTTCGTTGCAGCCACGGAATGTTTATCCATACTTTTATTTTCAATGAACCATTCCATACTCATTTTATTCAAGTGTACCTGAATACCGGAATTATAATACTCTGTTCTGATTGCCCTTGCCCTCTTTGGTGTATTAAGCAGCTCATAGATAAACTGCTCATAATCAAGCGGCTCAATCCAAGTTGTACCAATCTTTACATCAATATCCGAGGCTTCAATCCATTCCGGCTGAACTTCCTCTAGGGCTGCGGCATTGGCGGCAAATCTTTCTGCCTGCGGATTATCGGTATCCGCCGCCATTGCCTTTGCAACACGCAGCTTATCCCTTACATTTCCCGACAGATATTCGTCTGCTGTCTCCCAGCCTGCGTCCGGGTTATTTTCATTGTAACGGTCAGGATTAAGAAATATAATTCCATCAAGTTCCTTTATGAGAGTATCCCTGTCTGCTTCATAAATGGAGAGCATATAAGGGATATTTACATATCCAAACTCATTGACCGATACATTAAGAGCCTCTACCGCAGTTTCTACCCTGTCCACCACGGACTTTGCCTTAATCGTCTGCTTATAAAACATATCAGCCTTCTTCACCTCCCCGTCCTCATTTACTTCTTCAAGACTGCAAAGAAGCGGATAATCGCTGTCATCCCTGAACGCTGTACGGTTTGCTTTGGAAGTGATTGCTCCATACTTTCCAACGAATTTATCATATTTTACATTCAAAAGCTGCTGTTTGTCTGCAAGCTCCTCATCACTACAGCCCTCCATCTGGATATCAATCAGCTCTCTTGTTATCTGTCTGATTTCATCAAGGCTCTTGATACGCTCCTCTGCTGTCGGTGATACTTTCTGCCTTACCATCTCTGAATTTTCCCTGTAATAAAGTTTTCCTTCAAAGAATGTGTAAGTATAATTTCTGACATCCGGATCAGCGGGAATGACTTCCTCTGTCTGTTCCTCATTATCTGCCAGTCTCTCAAAATCTGTCATCTGTGCTCTGATGTTACAGATTGCCTTATTGAGTGCTTCATACAGATTGAAGTTCTCATCATTATTCACACAGACGGTATATCTGCTGTCCTGTCCGAACATCCTTGTGTCATACTGCATTGTACCAAGCATCATCTCCGGGTGCTCTGCAAAATAGGAATTGACTGCTATGCCATCACCTGTGACACCAAGATGTACCCAGTCAGGCTCTATATCAATTTTTCGCTCTCTTTTCTGTAAAAAAAGAATGTCCGCAGTCACCTCAGTTCCTGCATTATCCTTAAATGCAGTATTCGGAAGTCGGATTGCTCCCACAAGTTCTGCCCTCTCAGCCAGATACTTTCGTATAGTCGGATTGCTCTTATCCAGTGTTCCCTTTGTGGTAATCACTGCAACCATGCCGCCCGGTCTTGCCTGATCGAGTGCTTTTGCCAGAAAATAATCGTGAATACGGAAGTTATACTTGTTGTACTTTGGATCGAATATCTTATAATCTCCAAATGGCACATTTCCCATAACAACATCAAAAAAGTTATCCGGATATGTGGTGTTTTCAAATCCCGTAATACTGATATTGGCATTCTGGTAAAGCTGTTTTGCAATCCTTCCTGATATGCTGTCCAGCTCCACTCCATACAGCTTACTTTGCTGCATTGGTGCTGGCATACTTCCGAAGAAATTGCCGATACCCATAGAAGGCTCCAAGACATTGCCGCCTTTAAAGCCAAACTGCACAAGTGCTGAGTTAATACACATTGCAATCTCAGGTGAAGTATAAAAGGCATTATTTACGGTTGCTCTTGCGGCACTGTATTCCTCATCGGAAAGAAGTTCTTTCAGTTCTGCATATTCTCTGGTCCACCCTGCATTATTCTCATCAAATGCCTGTGACAACCCGCCCCAGCCGACAAACTTTGATAAAACCGTCTGCTCCTCCTGTGTTGCAAGTCTGTTTTCTGCTTCAATCTGCTTTAGTGTACAGATTGCATCAATGTTCCACTGGTATCTGGTCTTTACACCGCCCTTTTCTGTTTCCCACAGGTTATAATGGAAATTGAGTTTTGTCTGGTCTTGTGTTTTTTCTTTTCCACGCAGACCTTCCGCTGGCGGTAATACTTCCTGTGCAGGTGTTTCAGGGGCAGCCTCCTGTGGTTCGGTATCATTCTGCGAAATATCTGCCGATACATTCTTATCCTCATCAGAAATTATACGACCATCCGTGTCAATCTTGGTATTCAAGCCATATGCAATCGCCCGTTCTCTGGTTTTAAGACGGCTTTCTCTCACACTGTCCTCAATATCAAAGAACTTGCGGTAAACAGGATTCATCTTTTCCCTGTCAATCTTATTTTTTATGGTCTGATAGATTGCCTTCTGGTCCTCTCCACAGTAAAATGGCTGTTTTACCATATAGGATAAGATTTCATATACCTCACGCCATGATACGGTATCCCCTGCCCTCTCTCCATTTCTGTTTTTGTAGCTTACTTTCACATCTGCACTGCTTAAAGTGTATTCTGTGAGTCCATACTGATTATTGCAATATGCCTTTCTCTCACCCTGAACATTTCCCATCGCTATCTCACAGATCAGTTCCAGCTTATTTGGCATAAATGCAAAATCCGATTGCACCACATCCATAAGGAAAGCACGGAATGGTGTGTAACAGCTACATTCTGACACAAGTATCTCAATGGCATCTCTTAAATCTTTATCCATTGCAGCTACACGGTCAGCATAATCAATCGGCTTGATATACCGTAACTCAGCCGCCTTTCTGTTTACAGCATAACTGTCAGGCTCATCAGGAATAGCATAATCATCAATTTCTGATTTCTCCTCCTGCGTATCAACTTCACGGTACTCTGCGTCAATGACTTCATCATCTTCACGAAGTCCGTCCATTGCAAGCTCATCAATACGAGGTGTCTCCGACTGGTATTCTCCGGTAAGGATAAGTACACCGATTTCCTTTTCGACATTCTTCCACGAAACGTATCCTTCTACTTCTCCATCTTCATCTTTCCATTGGATACGAAGTCCCGAACCGTGAAATGTGTCATACCCGTGCAAGCCTAGACCGTCAAGCGGCCAGCTTGCACCCCCCTGACCATATTCTGCCTTGATACGCTTTGCTCTGGTTCCTGCGTCTATCTCTGTCTGATAGATTTCACACACCCTGCCTTTTCCACCGACAAAGCCAGTTCCTTTCATAAGTATCTCTTTTACATACTCACTTGGTACACTCTCTGCTTTCTTTGGATTAAGGTAATTATATTTTCTGGCAAGGGCAGCCTTTTTATCCTCCTCGAACTGACGCATAAATTCATTGTGTCTGGTTTTCTCCGGCTGCTTCACACCAAAACTTGCCTGCCCGTTTTGGTCGAAAAAAAAGGAAGCCTGTGTATATTCGGCTTCCTTACTGACACCCAATGAGTTAATCTCATCAAGCTCTCTATTTAATTCTTCCTGTGTTTCTAATGAAACTTCATCACGATCTGGTGGAGCACTACTTCCTCTGCCTGCATCTTCGCCTGCTCTCTTATCTTCCACATCTCCATTGTCGATGACGGATTCTGTGGCTTGTGCTTCATTAGATACTGTTCCTCCAACTGATCGTAAAGCTGGTTTGCTTCCTCCTCTACTGCCGACATCTTCTCGTACATCTTCCCGAATCTCATCAGTGTCTTGTACCTTGCCGGTTCGTTCTCCAGAAGATACTTCATTGCCATTCTCCCGTATCTGCCCAGCTTCGTTAAATCCTCTGTCTCGTCCGGCATTGTCAGCTCCGGATACAGCAGTCCGTCCACTTCCTTGTAAGTCATTGCTTCTAACATATGATATTCTCCTTTCGCTCTCAATCGTTTGTAAATTCCTACTAAATTCTCTAAGAACACTACAGGAGACATCGCATACAAGGGAACCAAGACGGTAAACTATCTCCTCATCTTTGATATTTACAATCTGACTGAAATCCTGTTCTTGCACAGATAAGTCAAATCCACATCTCGTCCCTACAGCATACATAACACTGGAATATACTAACTGCTCCATATCGCTATCCTGCTGTAAGCCCTTGCGTTTTTCGTTGAATTCCTTTATCACACTACCTGATAGCTGCATTAGTTCGGACATTCTATCCCCGAACTCCTCTTTTATTATATTCCAAACATTTGTTCCTGTAAACTGTTTTAGCGTATTTTTTAGTGATTCCCTGTCATCGCTTTTATACCGCTCCATCTGTCCTTCCGATACCAGAAAGTCTGCATAACTTTTCAGGTTTTCCCCCTCCAGATCCCAAGTCAGCTTCACATTCTTTCCGCCTGTATCACTGATATCGAAAATATATCTCATACGGGGATTAAGTGCCCTTGAGGGGAAGATAGCACAGCCCTTTGCTCCACGCTTTACATATCTTCCCACTTTCTTCCAAGTGTCATAATCTGCCATAAGGGTACTTTTCTCCGGTGATCTCTGAGCTGTTACCATAACGATATTATCAAATTCATAGCGATATAACTGACCAGCAACTTTTAATACATCTTTCCAGTTCTTTTCAGAACGGGTGATGTTGCTGATTTCTGAATCATATATCGCTTTGACCTTCATATCAACACTCATGTGTCACCCTCCTTTTACTTCAGTAATTCTGCAAACATTTCCTTAAAGAGCTTTGACTCCTCCCCGTCAAGCTCAATCACAAATTCTGCATCAACCGCCTGTCTATCACATTTGCCCTTTCCTTTTACAATCTTTCGCATAATCCTGAGAAGCACATAACACTGCTTTGACTTGGCTATGCTCTGCTTAAAGGCAAGTCCGTCGCTGTCAGCCGACTGCTGTGTCTCATAGACAATCACATTCAGCTTTCTGCTGATTTCCTCAACTTTCTCATATGGAATACTGACAGACGATTTTACCTCTCCCGGTCTTTCCCATTCCTTATGAAGTTCGTTTAATAAAAATTCCATATCCTTAATAACTGCTGTCTGCTCATTTTTCATCGTGTCTTTCCTCCATTTTCCTTTAATGAAGAAGGGAGCTGTTCTTCGCTGTATGGCGAAAAATCAACTCCCTTCATATCCTCCGCATCAAGGACTATCTGTTCTGAATAATACATATCCATTGCCTTGTTTATGGCATCGTCAAGTGACTCTGCCTTTACTGTCTCTACCCTTGAGAGAACTTCTTTTATCTCAATATCAAATTCTTTTTCCATTCGATATCAGCCTCCAATTCCATTTTTCCTCATCGGCTCTTTTTTTCTTTTACCTGTCTTTCCTTAAAACCTTCATCATACTTTCCATCTTCAAGCCTGTCATAAAAATATTCCTCCTCTATCGTTCCAAATTCCTTATACATCTGGTGCAGGAAATCATTCTGCATATTTTTTGGAATATCATCATCCTTTGACAAATCCTGATAAAAATAAAACTTCTGCTTGAGTTTCGCCCTGTAATCATAAACATCTTTTATCTTTTCAGGTGTCCCGTATTCTCTTTTATATGCCTTAAAGTTGGTCTGCGAAAGTGTGGAACCAAGATAAATCCCGTGCTCCCACGATACCCCGATCGTTGTGTTATCCTTAGTTGGCTCCTCGTCTTTCGGATATCGCTTATACTCTGTTGCTCCAAGAGCAATCGTGAGAGAGCCGCTTTTCATATCCATTACCACAAGATTGCGTGGAGATAATGCTTCCAGTACCATATAATCGTGGTCATTAAAATTATGAAATGTCTGCCCTCTTTCAAATGTCCTGTCGCATTTTTCATAATGCAGGATAAAGTCATCTATCCAGCCTCTATCCGTCATTCCAATCTCATCCATCTTTGTAATACACTCTGGGGAACTTGTTGCCTTATCAAAGTAAAATTTCTTTGAATCATTATAATATCCTTGCAAAAAGCGTCCCAGTTCCACATCATCTCTACAGAATTTTGCAAAAACTGTAACATTTGCTGCCCTGTAATACTCTGTAAAACCTTCCGCAAGCGTTCTTCCAAGAAGCAGCATCTGATCTGCAAGCTCTGACATATCATCAATGGCAACGAACTTCTTATAATCTTCCAAAGTCATAAGCATATTTCTTTCTGTTCCCTTATAATTCTCCATTACAAGAATCATATCCTTTAAATCCATTCTTACCTCCTGTCCCAGAGAGGACTTTCGCCCTCTCTGCCAATTTTCTATGGTCTGCCAATTACTACAATCTTTCCGACACTTGCCACATCACGGTAAACTACGCCAACTCTTTCATTCAGGGCTTCTACCACCTTGCCATTGCCGACATATACTGCCACATGGCTGATATTCTTATATCTTCCGTTGTTTGTGAAACTGTAAAAGATAAGATCACCAGGCTGCATTTCATCATAAGATACGGTCTTTCCTGCTTCATCAAGTCCCTGTGCTTCTGCCGCTGCTGTAGTTGCTCCTCCATAACTGATATTCACACCTGCATCCTTCCATGAATAATACGCAAGTGAACTGCAATCATAATAATTGCCACTATCTCTTAGTTCCTGACTGTAAGGATAACCCACTCTGTGAAGGGCATAAGAGCAGACTGCTTTCTGCCTGCTATCTGTAATACCACTGAGGATTGCATTTATTTCATCCTCTGTCATGGAACTTACTCCGGGGCTTCCACCGCCTCCACCGCTTCCACTTCCAGCATATCCAAGCTGTCCCATAAACTCAGGACTCATGATCTGCTCAAGCATTTCTACCTGATCAGAATTAAATCCATAAACGGAAATCATATCTCTGTATGATTTGAGCGTAACATTTACATACAGTACCGACTTCGTAACAGTTGTTACATTGCCATCTGCGTCTGTTTCCTCCACATCTTTTGTTCCACTACTTGTAGTATAAGAACACATATCATTTACTACAGTCTGCAACCACCCCTTTGATATATCATTCATAATTGTTGCAGTATCGCCTACACCATACTTAACCATGTAGACCGCCATAATGTCGTAGTAGTTACTTGGATTTTCATCCATTCCCTCATAATCTACATACACCAGTTCGCCAAAGTCATATCCGGTATGTTCATTCACTTTGGTATTCACATCACGGTTAAATTCAGACACATAAGCACTTGTAACTGTCTGCACTGTATCTCCTGACTCCAGCGGCGGTAAAAATAAGGCAAATGGTGAATTATAAAGAATCGCTATCACAGCAATAACCGGAACTGCAACGATTACCACTAAAAGAACCAACAGCAAAAGTACAAGTCCGATAATCGGAGCTGCCGCCTTTATCCAAAGAACTGCCTTTTTTACAATCAGATCTTTTACCAGTTTTACAACACTGTCCGTCTGATTTTCCTGTTCTTTCATCTTATCCAGAAAAAATTTAATCTTTCTGCTACGGTTCGCTGCTTTCACATCCTTCGCCTCGATAGATACACCTGTGGCATAGCCTGCCGCCATGCCGACTGCTGTACCTGCTCCCGGTGCAACCGCTGTACCTGCCGCTGTGGTTGCCGCTTTTGCCGTAGTTTTGGCAGTTTCTTTTGCAGTGTTCTTAGCAGTTTCTTTCGCTGCTGTCTTTGTCGTGTCACCGGCAACCTTTTTTGCCGTATCACTGGCAGCTTTCTTTCCCATCTTTTTTGCCAGTTTCTTTCCTGTTTCTACCTTCTTGATACGCCTCTTTGCTTCGGCTGCCGCTTTCTTTCTGAAAAGTGACGCTCCCCTTGAAGCAGTTCCCGTAACCGGACGGCTTACTTCATATGCAAGATAAGCTGCCTGTGACACTTCCTGCCCGCCTTCCACCTGCTCTGTAACTGCTCCAGCCGCAAGTGCTCCCGTTCTTCCTGCTATATGAAGATTGGTATTCTTCGTCTTGATAGAAGTATTGGACTCCCGTATATTTCTCTTAAATTTTGAAGGTTCCTTTTCTTTCTTCTCTGCCTGATGAATGGTACTCTTACGATAAGACTTCTTTTTACCTGTATCATTTATCTTTGCACTGGCAATTTTCGGACCACGCTGTACGGTGTAAATGTTACTGCCCTTAATTTTAGCCTTCTTCGGTTCATGCATATGAATCTTAGCTTTTTTCTTAGTGTGAATGACCATAGGCTTGTCATCCACTTTTTTTATCTTCAATGTTCCCACCTTCTTTCTGTATCCTTAAAAAAGGTAAAAAAGTAGCCATCCGGAACTTAGTCCAAATGGCTGATACATTGCAATTCTAATCAGCAAATTTTGCCTCCCTTTTCTTCTGCTCCGCAATCTTTTCGTGGATATTGGTGTTATACAGTCTGTAAAGGTCAGTGTCCTTGCTGATCTGGTTATCAAACGGAATTACCACGGAACCACACTTGATAAGTCCCATTCCCGATGCAGTATTGGTTACGAAACGAAGCTGTGCCTCTGATACACCGATAACCTCTGCCATCTTGGAACTGTCTGTATTCGCCTGCTTTAAGAGTGCAACAAACTCAGAGTTTGCAAGCATTGTAGTGGCGGTGTAGTTCTGTAAAAGGTCCACGACGTTCTGGGTGATACCCGTGCACAGTCCACCTTGTTTCCTCACCTTCTTCCAGAGCTGCTGTAAATATTTTGCAGAATACTCCGAATTAAGCAGGACATGGAACTCATCAATATAGAGCCAGGTTGCCTTGCCCTTCTGCCCGTTTTCTACAATTCTGTTTTGAATAGACTCCATCATAACAAGCATTGTGATAGGACTAAGCTCCGTGCCTAAGTCCCTGATACCATATACCGTGAATCGGTTATCTACATCAACATTTGTCTGGTGGTTAAAGATATTAAGGGAACCATTTACAAAAAGTTCCAAAGACAATGCGATATCCTTTGCTTCGTCCTCCGGCTGTTCCATAAGGATATCGTAGAAGTCACTCATTACCGGAATATACTTTTCCCTGCCCCTTGCAATGTCGATATACATCTTTCTCACGCAGCGGTCAATGATTGATTTCTGTCTGGAATTTAAGCTGTCCCCGATACACTGCTCACAAAGACCAAGCATAAATTCCCCTTTTTCCCTTATCATTCCCTTTGAATCATTCGGATCAAGACTCCACACATCCATCTCAAGCGGATTTACATAATTGTCCGTGTATGTGGACATATTTACCACGGTTCCACCATAAGTCTGTGCAATATCAAAATATTCGTTCATCGGATCAATGACGATAATCTCATCATCTCCCGACAAGAATACGCTGCCCATTTCCATCTTACAGAAGAATGATTTGCCGGAACCCGGCACTCCGAATACAAAGCCATTTCCGTTGATGAGCTTCTTTCTGTTACCGATATTTACATTCTTACTGATCTGGTTGATACCGTAATAATTACCTGTGCTGTCATTCAGTTCCTGCACATTAAACGGCATAAGCACCGCAAGCGACTGGGTAAGAAGGGTACGCATTGTTTCCACCTGTCTTACACCAATCGGAAGTGCCGTGTTGAGTGCTTCCCTCTGCTTTAAGTAGTGTGTATCAATCGTACAACTGTTACGCTTTCCGATTGTTTCTACTGTTTCGCAGACACTCTCAAGCTCCTTCTTACTTTCTGCCATAAGGATAATGGTAACTCCTACAAAGAAAAGACACTGGTCATTCTCACGGACATCATCCATAATTGCCTCAATCTCTTTTTTCTCCGTTCTCTTTGCATAAGAGATTTCTGTGGAGAAGTCATTGTTCTTATTACGGACTCTCTGCTGCTTGATAATATCCGACTCAATACCAAGATATTTCTTCTGAAGCACCTTTGTGGTCAAATCCTTTGGCACAGGCACTACATCAATACTGGTAATGGAGTGGACAGGAAGGGAAGTAATCTCATTGATAAATCTGTCAGATAAACTGCTGGGATACTTCTTAATGAAAAGTGCCTTGCAGTATTTACTCTCGTCCTCAAAATGGTCTGGGAAATATTTCACCATACCATTACATAAATCATTCTTAAAATCTGCTCCGACCTTCTTTGCCTTTTTGATATCAAAATCAAAACTGCCCTCATCGCCAAGATGGTAATAGTCATAGAGCACTTTCAGCCTTTCATTGCCGTTAAGCGGCACAATCTCCGCCCCCAGTTCAATGAAAGCCTTGTGTATTGTTGCCTCAAGTGTGGCAAACTGTGCCTTTGCCTCCTCAAAGTTCTTTCTCTCAATCGTGATCGTCAGGTATCTTTCCTGTTCAATCCCCTGTCTGCCCTCAATAATCTTCTCCTCAATAATGTCATTGTAAATTCTTCGGTAATTATTGAAGCCATCGTTTTTTTCTGTAATAAGAACCTTATCACGGAGATCCTCCATATTTTTGTTCTTATTGTTAATCGTAATCTTATAATTACAGTCCAGCGAATTTAAGAATTTGCAGTATCTTTCAAAAATGCCGATCTGCTCATCCTCCGTTGCCGTTGTGTAATTGATGTCCTGAAAGCGGTAACACTTGGAATACTTATTCCTGCTTACTTCAAAAATACCGTTTTCAGCCACCGCCATAATCTCTATGGTTTCCTGAATGGATTTCGGTGTCTTATACAAAGGCTCACTTGCCTTTTTCAAGAGCTTAAATCCGTCCGTAAATAAACCCATTGTCTCTAACCTCGCTTTCTTATCTGTGAAAGCCCGCCGGGAACATCACCCAACGGGCTTGTTCCCGACCTCACGGTCAGATACATATGAATAGTTGTGTTTATCCTGCTAACACTAATGGTATATCCATTGACTTCATAACAAAATTTGTGTATAATTTTGTTATCAAACAAGGAGGTGTTTTTATGCCAGCAATCAAATCAAGTGCTGATTTAAGGAATAATTACAATGAAATTTCTACATTTTGTCATAATTATCCTGAACCAGTTTTCATTACGAAGAATGGAAAAGGCGATCTTGCTGTTATGAGCATTGAAGCCTACGAAGAACTGACCAGCCGCTTTGAACTTTACAGCCAGATTAAAGAAGGAATGGACGATATTGCCACAGGCAATACAAGACCATTTTCCGAAGCTATGGCTGATATCAGGAGCCGCCGCAGTCGATGAGCTATCAGGTTCATATCACTTCCACCGCAGAACACGATATTATGCGTGCTGCGGATTACATCGAATTTACCCTCAAAAATCCGGATGCCGCAGATAATCTGTTAGATGCTGCGACTGAGCAGATAGGCTCACTAGCCGACCTGCCACAGAAGTTTTGTCTGGTAGATGATCCGGTACTGGCAAGCTGGGGCATTCGTTTTGTGATAATCAATAATTACCTTGCCTTTTATACGATTGATGAAGAAAAGCAGACTGTAATCATAGTCCGATTTCTCTATCAGAAAAGTAACTGGACTTCCATTCTTCGACAGGGATTTTCCCTCATTTAAGGAATCTGTTTTTATGCAGGTTCCTTTTTAGTGCATTGCTTTATAAGCAGCCACACCCGCTACCGCCAGCACAAACACGGCTGCCAGTCCAAACATCATGTTTCTTGTCTTTTTCTTCATTTCTTCAAATTCCTCCTGTTTCTTTACTGCCGACTCAGATGTTGTAATCTCTGATTGAGTTTTTTGCCTTTCTTCTTTACCTGTCCGTTCTGCTCCATTTCAAAAGCCTTGATAATCGGCTCTCCCTCAGTAGATACATAGGTAAGAGCCTTATTTCCAAACATAAAATGCAGTTTCTTTCCCATATACTCGTAAAAATTCATTCCATTAAAAGAATAAAATCCTCCAAGTGCTATCGGAGCTACACACGGAATCGCCACATAAGCAGAACCTGTAAGACCAATATATCTATAAAGAAGTAATACGATACCGCCACCGACTATCACACTGGCAATAGAAAATACAAGCTGTTTTGCTGTAAGTCCCATTGCCACCGATTCCTGATAACGGTCAATGTCTTTGTTTATTTCAATAACCATTGTCCTCTGCCCCCTATCTTGCTAACTCCTTTGTCTCCGGCTTTCTTGCCATACCGATATTTGCCTCATACATATCCATTCCGTCCGGACACAGTTCTCTCAGCTTATCAACATTGAACAGATAAAGAGGATATTCACAATAACCACTCCTCTGTGTAAATCCTGTAAACTCCCCAAGCTCATTTTCTGTGATGAATTTCTCAATATCCGGCATATCATTCACATTCAGATATCCGCAGTAATTCGGTGCAGCAACAGACAAATTTACGGTCACATCACCAAACGGCTCATCGTATCCATCTTCATTACACATAAGCCCGATATACATTGCCTTGTTATTCATATACTGCTGAATATCGAGTGTTACCTGTGTCTCCCCGGAAAAACTGGAATTATAAGTCACCTGTTTCTTTTCATTATCCATAAATGCCTCCTTCTATAATCCGAATGCCTTACTTGTAAGTGTCTGTGCTCCCTTCACACTTCCAACCGTCATTGCTATGGTAAATGTCATTTCACACAGATAAATAAGTGTCTGTGCCCAGTCTGCATAACTTCCCGTAAAGGAAGGCAGCCCTGCATTGATAAATGCATTGCATACCACAATCGCAAGCGCCATTGTTACCGCCTCAAACACACAGGATAAGAAATACTTACAGTAAGTTGACATCGTATGACTTACCATTCTGTTTCCTGCCATTGTAGAGCAGGCGATTGCTCCAAGCGGCACAATGATCAATATTTTTAAGAATCTGAAATACACGGTGTAAATGATAAAGAAACCACAGATAATAATGATGATTGCAAGCAGTGCCGTAAGGATCAGCATTACCAGACTTTCACCAAATCCAAGTCCCTTAATAACATCTGCCTGTGCACTGTCAATGGCAAGCTGTGTTGTTGTTCCTGCCGAAATAAGCCCTACCAGATTTCCGATAGAAGTAAAAAATGCTTTCATAATCGTGACATTATTGGCAACAAACCATTCTGCAAGTCCTAATCGGATAAGCATACGCAGGATTGATTCAAACCTCATTTCATCTTTCACATCTATACTTTCCGAACAGAAACCGATAACAAAGAACAGTACCACAAGGGAAGAACCAACTGCTACAAAGATTGGCTCTATTCCCTCAATGACTGCCCACGGACCACCGCCCTTAAAACTGACGGGCGATTGTCCAAGCATTGCAAAAACCAAAGATATCTGATTATTCCAAAATCCAAACATAGCTTCAAGGAGAGCAAGTATTTTGTCTCCCAGCTTAAAAATATCCATACCTGTTATTCACCTCTTTTCTTCTATTGCAACAGGGATTATTTTTCCCTATCTTAGAAGCCTAAGAAGGTGAGTACAGTAGAAATACCTGCCATGATAATACCTGCCACAACTCCCTTTAAAGCTGAGTTCATAGTAGATGAATCCTGCTGCTGGTATGCCTGTGCAAATTCCATTACATTCTTTGCAAGGATAATTACTCCAACTGCACCGATAACTGCGATCACAAGCGTTTTTAAGTTCTCAAGCGGCTGTGTTACTGCCGAAGTACCTCCTGCCGCAAAGCAGGTAGTGCTCATAAGCATTACTCCCATAACGGCTCCGGATAATGCCGGAACAAATTTTTTCTTAAACTGAATAAATCTCTGCTTCATACCTTTTTCCTCCATCTGATTGTTGTTGGTTGTCATAATAATCTGTTCTTTTCTCATATTGGTTGTCTCCTTTTCGATAAAAAAATAGCCAGCAGGGTTTATCCCTAACTGGCTGTTAAAAGTTACTTTATATGATCAGGCATAGCCTGTTGTAATGATAAAATCGGGCTTTCCCCGATATGTTTTGCTGTGACCACCTCCTTTCAAGGTACAAAAAAAGCACCTTAACCATAATTGGCTAAAGTGCTGTGTGAATTAAATATTAAGTCATTTACAAGAATGACAAAGCTATAATTATCATATATTGCTTTTTCTTAATAATGATTCAAGTTGACTATTAATGGCATTTTTTAATAATTTCGAGAACTCTTGTCCACTTGCAAAATATTTTTCTCTTATGATTGGAAAATCCTTTGTATGTGTACCATCTGGTGCCTCAGCTTCAACTAAATTATTTAGTAAATTTTCACATTCTATTTTTTTGTTTTCCAATTCTTCAGTATAGCCCGCATCGAGTAACGGTTTTGCAATTTCATAACGCCCCAAATCGTCCATAAATTGATTAAGCAATCTATAAAATGCTATTTCACTGTCTGTTTCTCCTTTGATTTCAGAATCATATTTATGCCAATTTATTAGTATTTCATGCAACCTGCTATATCGATATTTATCAATTTCATTTAACTTTTTTTGTTCTTCAATATGTTTTAATCTATAACTATTTATCAAAGAAATTATTATATTCGCTATCGATGTTATAAGAGCTGCAAATACTGTTGTTGTTAGAATCACTGTATACAAAAAATCTTTCTTTTCCATTAAAGTACCACCATACAATTCCCAATTTACGAAACTCTTTCATTCCGCATAGGCACATTATACCACAGTTCCTGTGCCTATGCGACGCCTTTACTGATTCTTCCGATATGAACTCATCTTCTCCACTGTCACTTCTGGATAGAAATAAGTAAGAATCGTTGCTTTCGGAACACCTGCCGCAAGTGCTTTCTTCACTTCCTCTTTCTGCTCTGCGGTGTATGACCAGTGCATCATTCGGTTTGTGATCGTATCCTCCCACTTCGGCTTCTCCCTCTCAGGATTTCTTACCGGCTGTTCTCCTCCACTGTTGTCTGAGTCCTCCTCTTTCTGCGATTCATCGGCATATTCAAGCTCATTTGCCTGCTCCCTGTCAATTTTTGCTTTTTGCTCTGCCTCATCCTGCATTGAAAATCTTCTGTTCAGTTCCGCATCTCCAAGCATCATAAACTGCTCATAGGTCAGTGTATCAATATACACATTCTCTCCCTTATCTTTCATTTTTTCATAATGCTTAACGGCTTTTTCCGATAAAATCTCAAATGGTGGTCCGATGATACGATCTGCTCCCTGTGTATTATGAACATACGCTTTTCCTTTTCCGTCCGCTGTCTGATTAAACATCGGGTGTCGGAATGGAATATACTTATTGTCCATTATGGGATCAAAACCACGGATAAAAATAATACATTTCTTATTATCCAGCTTTCTGACCTCATCGGGTGTAAACAGTTCCCTGCCTAAAACATCATAATTTCTTGATGAGCTTCCCTGTCTGCCCTTTGTCTCACCGCTTGATTTTTTATCAATTGTCCCCTTGCCCAAAAGCTCCGAGACATACTTGTGTGTACTCTGCTCATTGCCTCCAAGATAGATGAAAGTATCGCAGTTGCCGGGAATTGTTTCCCAAGTATCTTTAAAAAGTGCCTTTAACTGGGCAAAGTTCTGAATGATGATAATACTTGAAATCTCCCTGCTTCGCATTGTCGATAACAACGAACAGAAGTCATCTGGCAATGCGACATTCGCAAATTCGTCTAACATAAAGGTTACATGGATCGGCAGTCTGCCACCACAGTTAAAGTCTGCCTGATAGTACAATTCCTGAAATATCTGTGTGTATAACATACCGATAATGAAGTTATAGGATTTATCACTATCCGGGATTACACAAAACAGTGCTGTCTTTGTCTCCCCATCTCCATTTACTCCAATACCGATATCAGACAAATTTAACTCATCTTTGGAGAGCAGTCGTAAAACCTGCTTATTTTCAAGAAATGCAAGTCTTGAGTTTGCACTGATAATAATAGAACGAACTGTATCGCCCGCACCTCTCATACATTTGTTGTACTGTTTGACCGTAGGGTGATTTGCTCCAAGCGGCGAACTCTCCTCCAGAAACTTCATACGGACATCCAGCTTTGAAGCCTTTCCCGGTTCCTTAACCTCTGCTTCTCCAAGCAGCTTCAAAACTGTCTCAAAGTTTCGCTTTGCAGGCTGCACCTCCAGCCACACATAATAGAAAATTGCCTGTAAAAACAAGCCTTCTGCTTTCTCCCAGAACGGATCACTCGGCGTTGAGCCTTTTGGTGTGGTATTACTGATAAGATTGGTAATCAGCTTCACCACATCAGTTTCCTCTCTGATATAGGAAAATGGATTGTAACAGTCTGATTTATCCATCTCCAAAAGATTGATGACTTTTACATTGTACCCGTTATCCTTTAACATCTGCCCGCAGCTTCTTAATATCTCTCCTTTCGGATCAGTACAGATAAACGAACAGCTATGGGGCATCTGCATAAGATTCGGTTTTACTTCATAAAATGTCTTTCCTGCACCGGAACCTCCACAGATAAGAATATTTCCATTGAGCTTCAGCCTTCGGAAATCCAGCGACATTTTCACATTCTGGCTGAGTATCCGGTTGAAATTCTCATCTTTATCCGCCAGTATCTTATTGACCTGCTTCGGATTTTCAAATCTTGCTGTACCATATTCTTTGCCGGGCATATAGTTTCTCTGGCTGGTGTAATACATAATAATAGCCATTGCATAGATACATAATGCAATGGCTACTGCGTTTACTGTATTTGAATTGTAATAATTGGCAAAAGGAACTGCACACACTTCATTGAACCTGTTCATAAAGTCATTAAAGGCAATCCCTTCTGTCCATGCACCATTTATCAGATAACCAAGATACCCGGATAACACTGCACCCACTAAAATAAATATCAGTGACGGCTTTTTCTTTGTTGTCTGCATAGGCTCCTACCTCTCTTTTCTGGTAGTAACCGTTTTCTTCTTTGTGGTCTTTTTCTGCTCTTTCTGAACCTTTTCATATCGCTCCCTGACAGATGATTCTACCTTATCATAATGCGTATAAAGTTCGTCTCCCTTTTTCGTAGTTACCACACGGTTCTGCTCATCATAGAGTTTGTAATCTTTGCTGGTATCAAGGAATGTGAGCATTGTCTTTCCATTATGGATATCCATAACGTTATCCTTATGCAGCCACACATATCTGACATCTTTTCCCCATGTTCCCGGAACTCTGGTCTTTACTGCATGGTCGTTTTCTTCTGCAATAAGTTTCTTACTGATCGTAACATCTGACAGGTTCGTATTTTTTGAGGCAGATATTGCCCTCATTCTGTCCGCAAGGCTCTGATACCCTCTGATCCTGTTAGTGAAAGCCTCCTTATCCATCATTACCTTGTGTGTACCATCCTCACTCCTGCCGCCAAGCACCCCGATTGTCTCAAGCTGTTTTATTACATTTTCTGCCTGCTCCCCATTGATGCTGAAATTCTCCTTGACCTGATCCACACTGATAGCCTGTTTTTCCATAGCAAACATTCCCACTTTTTCAATGAGTCCGTCTATGGCAGAATTTACCTTATCCCCTTCTACCGTGTGGCTTTTCTCGTTTCCCTGCTGTTTTCTCAAAAAATCCATCAGCTTGCCGAGGGACTTTTCATCTCCATTCTTCAGATAGTCATCAAAGGTGGCAATCCTGCCAAATTTCAGCTTCTGTATCATCATATTCACACGGGGAACTGCCTCTGTATGAAAGATGACCTCACTCATACCGTCTGTCTTGTTACAGTCTGGAAGAACCGAATACAGGATTCCGTATTTCTTTGCCATTCTCTCAACCTTTCTCATATCTTCCGTTTTAAACTGCAATACCTGCAAATCCCCGCCCTTTAAGAGCAGCTTTCTCATAGATGTTTTTCCCAACGACTTTTCATAATCAAGCATCCCCTTTAAAAAGTCGATTGCCTTCTGCATGGCGGCAATACCGCCACTGCCTACTTTCATAGCAATCTCTATCCCGTCATATGCGACACGGATAATCTGTACCGCTTCCTGAATTTCCTCTGCCATTATCGCACCTCCGCTTTCTCTCTTATTGTTGTCCTTATTTCTTCCGCCTTTGTACTGCGGATTTCCTCTGCTGAAACATCAATGCCATATGCTGTTAAAATATCAGACAGATGACTGATTGCTTTTTCCTCCTCTATCCGGTACATCTCAAGTGCCACAAGCAGGTTTTCGACCTGTTCCACCCACGCAGGCTTTATATCGTACTTTGACCTGTATGTGACCATAATCTCCTCGGACTGTACCTTATCCGTGGAATGTGCCAGAGCTTCGATCAGGGAAATCGTATCTTCCTTACTGCCGCTTCGGAAAGCAAACTGCACCACAAAGTTTTTTTCTTCTTCCGTGAACTCGTGTTCCGCACCGTTCATCCCTGTTACCGCCTCATTGACTACTGCTAAATTCATAAGTACCTCCTAACCTGCCATACTGTTTTCAAGCACGGCAATCTCAATAATCTCTTTCATCTTTTCCGCTGAGACATTATTATTGATAAGTTCCACAAGCTGCCCTTCTGTCAGTCCCTTTTCTATGGCACTTTTTATCTGGACAAGCTGTGCAGGCACAAGATCACCGCTTGCAACCAGCTTTACAATGTCAGCTCTTGACTTCTTTTTGAATGAAAATCTGGCAAAAAGTGCCGCAATGCCGCCATTTGATTTTCTTTCTGTACGCTCAACTGGAAGATGCTGGATTACACGCCCGGCAGAGTCCGTAACAGGTATCTGATAATACACGGGTATTCCATTGTACATAGGTGGCACTGCCTGTGAATCTGCAAGTGTTTTCACTGTTTCCTTATTATCAGTAGCTGCCAAAACCTCTGACGGTCCAGCCTTTTCCTCTTTTTCCGCAACCTTCTGATCATCAGATGCCGCACTCATAATCTTATCCTCAAGAGATTCTATCCTGTCTCTCATACGCTCCATCTCCTTGTCCTTATGCTCAATGCTATCTCTTAATCTTGCAATCGTGCTGCTTGCCTTATTAAGTTCATCCTGCTGATGGCTGATAATTCCATCCTTATCCTCATTTTCCTTTACAAGCCTTTCCGTGACTTCCTTATCTTCCTTTAATACTTCAACATCGGATAATTTTTTATTAAGGGCATCGTATCTTTCCTCCTGATAGTTGATTTTCTCCACTACCATTTCCATCTGTGCAATCAGTTCTTTCACATACTCTGAGTCCTGCGTATACTGCTCCGCAGCCTTTGAAAGCTGTGCCAGAACTTCTTCATATAATCTTCTCATCACAACGGGCTTCTCTCCCCTTGCCACAGCTTCCTGTATGGTTTCAACCGGAACTCCCTTTTCATAAAATTCCAGTGATACCTTCATCTGATTGCCGGAGAGCTTATTATTGTGAAGGATATTAAAAAGTTCCTCCGGAATCTCCTTATGCAGACCTTCCGATAACACTCTCATCTGTCCGATGTTAAAATTCTTATCCAGATACTTTTCCGTCTGCTCCTGCGTAAGTCCATCCTCAAGATCACTTTTTACAAGCCCGTACACCTCATCATCGAAATTCATTTCTTTTCTCAATGACTCAATATATCTGGCAATCTGCATATTGCTTAACGGCTTGTCATTCAGATTTTGTTCCATATGCTCCTCCTAACTGCGCAAAAAAACAGCCTATTTTACTGGCTGCTCTTTTCTGTCTCTTATAATCTCCCTGTTGTATTCTGTCTTTCTTCCATCTGAAATACTGTCCGGAATCATGCTGTTTAATATTGCCTTACCCGTATTCAGTTCCCTGAATACAACCTTTTCTTTCGCACACACTTCTGAATACTCCTCTTTGTAATGTCTTCTTAAAGCCTGCACTTCCTCAAGCGAATATCCCTGTGCCTGTAATTCCTGCTCCAGTGCCACCCACTTCCTATGCTCATCTTCAAAGAAGGTATCCCCAAGCCTGTATGACTGCTCTGCTGGCTTTAAGTTTTCCATCTCATCAGCCGCAGTAAAAAGTTCCCTGCTCCTTTCCCTTGCTTTATAAATCCGGCTCTTTTCTGCCGAAGTCTCTTTTTTCTTATCCGTAAGAGAAGCTATCGTCCCCACAAGTTCTTCTGCTGAATGGATATTATGCCTTGCAAGGAACAAATACTGTTCCTGCAGCTTGTGCATTTTACGGATATCCTCCCTGTACTTCCATACCTGACTGTATGGTCTTTTTTTGAGTTTTCCCACCCGGTACAGCTTCGCATAATGCTTTTTCTGAAGTCCTGACAAGCCTGCCCTGCGGTATCTTTTAACTCTGCACTTTACAATGGAAACTTTCGGTATATCCTGTTTACTCTTATAAAACGCAATATCCTCTTTTACAATCCTGTCCCGGATTGCTTCCTCACAATACATATCCCCAAGAGATTTGCACCTTCTGAACCTTGTCATACCCTGTGGCTTGATTGCCAGATGTTTTCCCTGCTTTATCTGGTATCCCTTTTCAGACAGCAGTTCGAGAAATTCCTCATAGTCCTTCGCCTGCAAAATACAGGCATCCAAGTCTCTTTTTATCATATCGGACCATACAAAATTACCCTCCCTGTACTCACTCCATTCCTTATAGCTTTCGTGCTGCCTCTCCTTTTTCTCATCATCCACATCAATAATGGAGAGTCCATATTCCTGACACAGCCTGTTCGTGATAGGCTGGATATACTTTGCCCAGTCCCCTTTTTCGTAACGGTACTTTTTACCGTCCACAAAACTCACGCTGTTAAATACGATATGGGAATGAACATGGGCTGTATTATCGTGTACCACAAACACCGCTTCGTATGACTTACCAAGATATTCCTCCACAAATTTCTGTGTAATTTCAAATGCCGTATCCGGATTTGCCTCATTTTCCTTAAAGGAAAGTATGATATGATACCCCTGACGCTTATCAATCTTTCCAAAATTACGCTTGGTTTCCTTCATCTGCTCAAATGCGGTATCGACCTGACAGTTTATTGCACCCACCAGTCTGCCATCCTGTGTTTTGTCCGGGTTCATCACATAATCAAGTGCCCGCTTTAAATGTTTTCCGTGAAAATGCCCGCCACAGTCTTTCATATTAAGGATTTTACTGATTGCCAATCTGCACCACCGCCTCATTTACTTTCTTGTTCAGTTTACGCATATAGGCAACAAGCTGTGTTTTATCCTCTTTGGAATAAAGTCCTGCATTGTTATTGAATACGATCTGATTGATATTGATTCCAATACGGTTCACTTCATTGATAAGCTCTTTTAAGAGTTTCCTGACTTCCGGGTAATCATTCGGTTTCTGGCTGATGAGCAGTCTTAAATAATCTGCTTCACACATTCCGCTCTCCTCTGCCTTTTTTGCAAGCAGTTCTGCCTCCTGCGGCATAAGACGGAGCGTTTTCCTGATACAGTGGATTTTATCTGCCATACGCTCACCTTCCCCTCTTATCTGTACTGTAATCCTTTATTCCTTGTGCTATCGTGGCTGCCGCCTTTTCCAAATCACCCTTGCCCTCCAGATTACTGATAAACGCTTCCACCAGTGCCGTTGCAACAGCATCAATCTCCTTTGCATGACTGGTTTTATCAAATAATCGGTCTAACACACTCTCATCTGCCTTTAAACTGTCATACTTTTCCTGAAATTCGCAATATTCCTGAAAATCTTTCGGATCATCTTTCTTTGCCTCTGCGTGAAGTATCAGATCATAATTCCACTCACACACCTTATCAATCACATCATCTATCGGAAATGGCTCTATCTCACCGTTTTCCTCTGCCATATCCTGTCTGTACATCTTCCCCTCTGCATCCGTTCCGATTGCATAATCATGTCCTTCCATATAATTAAGAAGAAGTGCAGCATCTTCTATCGAAGGGTTGATTTGCTTATCATATACTTCTGCCCAGGCAATCAGTTCCTCTGGTTCTGAAAAAAGTGTTATTTCCCTGTTCTCTGCCACCTTGCACCTCCTTATCCGTGTTTCGTAGATATTCACTATGGCTCCAGTCACCGGTAAGTCCCCGGCGACTGCTAGATACGCATTAGAGACATCTCTGTCCTAATGCCATCTAGTTAGGGGAACATTCCCCTAATACCCCTGCAAAATATAGAGTGGTGGCACTTTGTTCCACCACTTTTGAATAAAACCACCGCTTTTTACCACCATTTCCGGTAAAAACCACCGCTTTATGCCACCACTTTTTATAATTTATATTCATAGGAAAAAACAGCATCGGAAAGTGGTGGTACTTTGTTCTATCACTTTTTGAAAAAACCACCGCATTGTTCCACCATTTTCCGTAAAAACCACTGCTTTTTACCACCACTTTTTAATGGCACTGTCCGGCTATGGTCATCTGCTCCTTTTTCTCATCTGCAAGATTAAGTTTTGTTGCAACAAGCCATTCATTGTAATCCTTATAGCCTGCTGGTGGCGGACAGTCCTCAATCTCATAGCCCAGTCCATAGTATTTTTCCATAAGTTCTGCGGCTGCTTTCCTGCCCGGTGAATCCCCATCAAGGCAGAAACGGATAAAAGAAATCTGTGGGTGTTCCCTAAGAAAAGTTTCAAGCGGGGCATCTGCAAGCATTCCAAGAGCCAGCTTATTTGATTCATGGTCGGCAAATATATCCACATAGCTCATAAGGTCGATTGCTGCCTCGAATACAACAAGCTCTGTACTGTTTACATTCACCACATTAAATCCATAGTTCTTATCATTCCCCTCCACATCACACTTGAATGGTTTTCCCTGTTTATCAAATACACCACGCATACTTGCAAATCTGGTTACTCCATTCTTGTCATTTCCTTTAAAGACAATGTTGTGATAATGCCTGCTCTCATATATGAGATTTTCCTTTAAAAACAGTTCTATCACTGCCTTACTGATTCCACGCTCATTGTTAAGATAGGATATCAGGTAGGAATTATCCCCTGCTGGCTGCGGAAGCACAAAAGGCCTTCTTTCCTCTTGCTGTTTCTTTGTGACCTGATGAACAAGCGGCTGCTTTGCAGTGCTTTCAATTCTTCGGTATCCAGCAAAATCCAAGAGCCAGAATACAGCTTCTTTTACACTCATTCCGCCAAATACACGCAGGAAGTCTATCTGTGAGCCGCCATTGTTTCCCTTATCAAACTGCCTTGACCATCTGTACCAGTGGCTTCTGTCATAGATACGGATTGAGTCCATTTCCTTTAAGGTGTGATATTTTCCAATCTTCTTTACAGTATAACCGAGGCTTTCTGCAACAGCACAGAGATCTACGCTCTTTGCTATGGCAAGTTCCTCCTCTGTAAATCTTCCTTCCATACTCTCACCTTGCCTTTCCCTGCTCTGCCACAAGCGGTGACTTAATATCAAGGTTCCTGTAATCCGTACTGAGTGTAATTCTTGGATTATCAATCATTCCCTTTTCTTTGAAACTGAAGAAGGCACGGTTATCCCCTCCCACGATGATATGATCCAAAAGAGGGATTCCAATAAGCTCACACAGCTTATTCATACGGTCCGTCATCATCGTGTCTGCCTTGCTGGGAAATATATTTCCCGACGGGTGGCAGTGGATCAACATCATACTGGCAGCATTACTTAAAATACTTGCCTTAAATAATTCTCTTGGGTGTGCCATCGCTTCATTCAGCGAACCGACACTTGCAAAATGCACATTGATAGGCTTTAAGTCGGAGCTGAGATTTACAACACACACCACTTCCCTGTCAAACTGGCACATACAGTCCCCCATTACAGCAGCTACTTCTTCCGGCTTGTCAAAGGACTGCTCCGAATAAATCGGAGCCTCCTTCACAAGCCTTATGGATACAACATCAAGTTTGAAGTCGTTCTTCTCTGACACCAGAACCCGCCTCCTCTCCAAACTCAATACGGATAATAAAGTCACCTTTCTGGCTGTTTACAAGAGCAATCAGTTCTTCTACGGTAAGTTCCTGCTCCATAACTGCCTCCTATCTCGCCTTTTCCTTTGCGTCATATACAAGCTGCGGCTCTGCAACGATACCATCAAGGCTCTTGTTCGGTGTATCTGTTGCAAGCGTGAGTTTTCTTAAATCTTTATCATAGTGATACACCTGATTGGAAAGTCGTTCTTCCAATGCCACCTTCTGCATATTCACCTCTGCCACCATCTGTGCAAGCTCCTCCGGATCTGTCAGCTCAGTGGACACCGCAAGAACTTCGTGCACACTTGAAGGCAGGATATACAGATCACTTTCAAGGTTTTCTGCCAGTTCGTGAAGCTCATTCTCATAAAGCATTGATACTGCACCGTCAATTCCCCTGTTATTGGAGATTATCCACAGAGTCTGCTCCGGTGGAACTTCCCTGATCATCATCTCTGCTATCTCCTCCGGCATCCCGTCACTTAAAAACATCTCTTTCATAACATCATTCATGTTTCTTATTCTTGGCGGTAAGATTCTTCTTGTGTTCTCAGCCGCATATTTAAAAAGCTGCTCCTCATTCATTCCAAGTCTTTCCGCAAGGCTGTTCGTAACCTTTATACTCTGAATACTTTCGGCATCCGCATTTACCACAAGTTTATAGATAATGGAAAGATCCTGAAATTCTCTGTGTGGCACCTGCTCCAGAAATGACCTGTTCTGTTCCGTATTGATAAGCTGGAATACTACATTTTCATCTGCATCTTTGTATAAGCTGTCAACATCAACAACTTGTGGTGTCTTTGCAAACTCCATTGCCATAAGGTCACATGCCGCCATCAGTGTTTCCTCCAGATCACCACAGTTCTGATATTTCTCATACATATCGTTGATATAAATAGTAGGAGAAATATTAGTATCTTTGCCTCTGATACTGATACCGTCATAGGTCATATTTACCTTTTCCACAGGCATAACTACAAGCTCCATACCTTTGAAGTTATCCGGCATATAGTCCATAAACTTCTCTTTTACTACTTCCTTAAAAATCTCATAATTCATCATATCTGCTTATCCTCCAAACAAAAAAAGCGGGGGAACATAAGTCATTGGCTTACATTCCCCCGCAAGGTTGATTGTTTTTATTTTCTCTTTGATATACCCGTCAGCTCATTCCGGACAATCCCGTATTCTGTGCATTTTAACCTCCTTGATTATAACAATTTCTTAAATTTAAAGAAATACTTCACAAGTCTTCTGTTTTTCCTGTAAGCAGGAAAGAAGCCTTTTACCTCCATAGTCTCACCTCCCCTCAAAATGTTCCCATTCTTACGAATGAAAGAAATACTCTTGCTACCAGACAGAATAGAAGAAGAACTAACCTGACAAGTCCCAAGAACAGCTTGAATGCTCCAAGAACAATTTTCAGCATCCACTTGAGTACCTGTAAAACAGCGGTTCCTACGGCTCCTGCAATTCTTCTCATAATAATCAATCTCCTTTCAACATCCATCCCATTGCCAATCCTGCAACATCTGAATCATTCATAACATCTTCTTCCGGCTGTTCTTCCATATCTTCCTGTGGGTTTGCAATCACTACCGGCTGGCTGTTCTTCACTCCCGCCAAAGCTCCCCCAAGTAAAGAAATGACCTCTTTTCTTGCCTCACTCATTGCAGAATACTCAATTTCCTTTTTTATCTTTTCTATCTCGTCCCTCGTTACAAACTGTTCATATCTCTTTTCCTCTTTGGAGGGAATATCATCCTCTCCATAGTGGTCAATATAAAACTCACAGGCTTCAATCAGGAACTGATTCTTTGACTTATATATCTTTGGATTAAGCCCCTTTATGACCTCATTGATTTTAGCGTGTTGAGGATTGAGCAGATTCAGTCGGAATGTGCTCTCCATAATATGCCTTCGTGCCATATGACTACCCCCTATGCAAGTCTCTTAGCAGTTTTCAATCCCATAATGGCAAGCTGTTCATATCCTCTGGCATTTGCCTTTACATCAAGGATATAAGAGATATTCTTTGCTTCGTGATTGCTGAAATTCTTCATTACCACTGCCCCGCCACCTACAAATACAATCGGTGTAGTTTTAAGGTTATAACCAAACTCACGGATTGAGTTATATACCTTTTCAACAAAGTCCTCTATCTCAGCCTTGATAATCGCAAGGTATTCATCATCTATATCAGACCTGCCATATCGCATAATATTCTGGATTTCTGTTTCATCAACTTCCCCATTGAGCTGTCTTACACACTGCTCATTGATAGAACGCATACAGGTAATAAGTCCTCTTGGCACGGTAACACACTTTGATTCGTCCGGTGACTTGTTAATCACGGGCATAATATCTATTGTCCAGCTACCGATATCAACAACCAGCGTTTTCTTTGCCATAGTCGGTATCTTGTCAACCACAGCCGCATAGCACTGTGGGAATACCGCCACATCGTCAATCTCAATATGGTATGCTTCATTTTCATATCTGAAATCAACACGCTTATTCTTGGTCAGGTATTTAATAAAGTTATTTCTCTCTGCTCCAAATCGGGTAAGTGGAAGTCCTACTGCAAGAAATACCTTTGCATCTGACAATCCTCTTTTCTTCAATTCCTTTGCGACTGCTGCCAGTGTCAAAAGATAAAAGCTGTCATCTTCAACCTTTGTATCTTTCACTTCCTGCCTTACTGTTCCAATCTTGTAATACTTACCGTCGTACTCAAGAACATCTCCAAAAAGTGCCGGAGTAGTTGTAATCTCCTTTACCCCTGTGACAAATACCTGAGTTACGGTTTTCATCATTGACCAGCCGTGATCAATTCCTATTACCTCTAACTTGTTATTCATTTTTCTGTTCCTCCAAATCTTACTAATTTTGTTCATACAGCTACCCGTACCTTTCGGTTTGTGTTTCTATCCTATTTTCCTTGTCTCTGAAAGATCTGCCAACGATTTATATTCGATCACACTCTGCTCTTGCTTTCATAAGACAATACTTCCATATACAGCCACCTCTCTTTTTGCGAGATGACTTACATTCAGACCAAATCAGCTTCTTTTCTGCCATCTCCTGCTCATTTCAAATAAAAAAGGCAGGACAAACAGCCAGATACACTTTTCAGTGCAAAGCTAATTTAGTCCTACCTAAAATTATTACTATTCAATTTTCACCTCTCTTGGGTACATAAAGCACACTCAGCCCATGAATCTGAACTGCTCTATGTAATGGTCATATTTCGGATTGATATGTCAGCGCTGCCCTATCCTGTACCGATTTAAAGGTATAAAAATAAGGACTAAATTAGTTCCAACCCCTTGATTTTACTGGGTTTCTTCTAACTTGTCCCAATTATAACTCAAGCACCAAGAATAATCTCATTGTAGGATTCCATATCCAAATTAGAATCTGCGATTTCCGGCCGGATGGATTTATCACTCATTTCAATACTGCTTCTGGATTTTTTGTTCATCCAGTTTAAATCATCTTTTGTATACAATACTTTTGGTGCAATTTCATGCAGATCAGCATTTGCTGCCTCTGCGATCATTTCCGCAATCTTTTTTGTTGTTCCACTTGCACTGAAAAATGCAACTAATGTTTTCTTCATTGCTGACACCTCCTGAGAATCTTAGCTATTTTAATCAAAAAAAGATGCATAAAATATGCTGTCATATCTTACGCACCTATTATATAACCGGTTTTCCTATTATGTCTAATACTTATAATGTATGTTTCGTTATGCCTTTTAGACATAATATTTTATCTCTTTTTATAAAGGAGTAATTCCGGATCTGCACCGTCTTTCTCATAGGTACAAATCATGATAAAATCCATATTCGCAACAATTCCAAAACATCTCTCGCCTCCAAATTCCGATTCCAACTGGTTTCCAAGATATGTTTTCTGATCATCTAAAAATTTCACTTTCTGTCCATTTGGCAGTCTGTATTCAAGATTCACATATTTGCCTACAAGTGCATTTAATCTGTCAATCTGTGGAAGGCCCTCGATAGAAAGATCATTTATTTCCATTATCAATTGCTGCTTAAATGCCTCAAATTGCCCATGGTCGCTGAGTTCCTCATATCTTTTCCAGTAATCTAACCGTGGAAGTATTTCCTTCATATAAGAACGTGCCTGTTCTTCTGAGAAGTTTTCATTTACCATGTTTTTCACACAGACATCGATCAAGTCATCCATATTGCTGTAGGTATAAGTTCCATCTGCATAGCACCACTTGCAATATTCTTCATTCAGTGTACCATCTTTATCGCGCCCCAATATGGAATCATCCTTGATCGGCATTCCACAGCACTGGCAGATCAGTTTTCTTGGTTCTCCGAGAAGTGTATTAATGGAAACATCAAACTCCTTTGACAAAAGTTTTAATGTTTCTGTATTTGGTACTGTCTCGCCATTCTCCCAGCGGGATACTGCCTGTCTTGTCACCATGATTTTCTCTGCTAATTCATCCTGTGACAGTCCTTTTTGCATGCGAAGTTTCAAAATGATATTCTTTGTTTCCATAGCTGCTGCCTCCTTTACCCATATCATACAGATAAATTCAGTTTGTGGAAAGCAACTTGCTGTTGCTATCGTTTTATAGCACATCCATTTTCTAATTCAGTTCTTCGATAAACCTGCTTACCGCCGGTGAATACGGAATATTCCGCCTCCATGCGATCACTGTGCTAGTTTTAAGTTCCGGGAAAAGCCTTTTCTGAACGACCAGATCATTCCGCCAGTACCTTGCTGCTCCCTCAATGGAAACCGGATAGCCAAGCCCGTGCAGCGCCATCACTCCCGCATTGGTTCCCAAATTGCTCGTAAATGCAATGTGAAGCTTCCCGAAATCCTTTCCAAACCAGTTTGCCAGCTCACTCTGCACATTCATGCGCTCCGGCAGGATCAGCGGCACATCCAGCAGATCATTTTTCGTGATGACCTCTTTCTCTGCAAGCGGATCATCCGGCCGCATCGTTACCACCCAATGGTCGTTTTCCGGCATTCGGATGTAGTCAAGTCCCTGCGTATTGACCGGTTCTAAAAAAAGTCCGATATCCACCAGCCCTTTGTTCATCATTTCCAGAACATTGTCCGCCGTTCCGGTGTGGATTACAAACTGGACTAACGGATATTTTTCCCTGTAGTTTTTACAGATTTTTGCCAGCGATTCCACTGCCAGAAATTCGCCACAGCCTATCGTTATTTTTCCCTCGATAGAATCGTTATTTCCTTTAAACTCGCTGACGATCTTGTCCTCTAAATCTACGATTTCAAGTGCACGCCTTTTTAACAACAGTCCCTCATTTGTGAGCGTGATCTGATGTCCTCCGCGGTTAAAAAGCTTTGCACCAAGTTCCTCCTCCAGCGCTGCAAGCTGTCTGGATAACGTTGGCTGTGTAATGTTCAATTGTTCTGCCGCTTTTGTAAAACTCTGTTCTCTTGCCACTGTCAAAAAGTAGTGCAACACTCTCAAGTCCATATCATCTTAACCTATCTAAAATATATTTCAGCAATTATAATTTTTTCATCATCCAGTCTGCAGACGCATAATGCCCATCTGCATATTTCATGTTATCTGGAAATGTGCCATATTTCTGAAAACCCAGTTTTTCATACAATGTAATTGCATTTTGATTATCCGAGATCACTTCAAGCTCCGCCTGTTCAAATCCACTCTCTTTTGCTGCTTTCAGCACCGTTTCCAACATGATTTTTCCAATACCATATCCGCAGAATTCCTGATACAAAGCAATTGCCACTTCGCATCTGTGCCGATATCTCTTATAGTTTCCAACCGGATTGAAAGAACAGTTTCCGATATGTTTTCCATCCAACGTTGCAATTAACATTAAGGATCTGTCCGAATTCAGGCAATTATTGATAAACGCTGTCTCCTGCTCCTGTGTCATGATAACTTCTTCCGGTTCCCGGATCAGATATGGTGTTTCCGCTGTGGTGACTTTTAAGTACGTGATTAAATCTTCTGCATCTTCCGGCGTTGCATTTCTCAGTACGATCGTCCGATTACTTTTATCCTTGATTTCAATCGGTCCAAATTTCATATCCAAACCACCTTTCCAAAGTATCCTTTGCACCATTATGATACCAACGATCATAAGATGCAAATCTTTCCCCCAAAATTTTCACTAATTATAATTTTATTATTTTACTCTACAAAAAAGTTGAAGTAAACAGCCAATTTTTCTTGCTTCCAATATAATTTCTGTGTTACAATGACTAAAAGCATATTTTACAAAATCTTCATGACATTTTTGTCATCTATATTCTAAGAACGACAGATTAACCCAAAATAATCTGCGTACTTCATTCGTATCTATGCTTTTTGTTACCCATCAACAATTGAAAAGCAGGAGACGAAATGAACTTGGAATCATAAACAGTTGTTATTCTCCTGCAAGCAGAGAACCGTTTTAAACATAGGCTGTTCTGCCACATATCAGGAGGAAACAATTTTGGCAAAATGTAAAAGAAACCGTAACAGAGCAAAGCGAAACTTCACCGTTAAAACACCGACAGCAAACAGGAACTACAAGGACACCGTTTTTCGTATGTTATTTTCTGACCGGAAGAATCTGCTCTCACTTTACAATGCGGTCAATCAAAGTGATTATAAAAACCCGGAAGAGTTGGAAATTGTGACATTAGAAAATGCTATTTATATGGGGATGAAAAACGATCTGGCATTTATTATGGATACCAATTTATATCTGTATGAGCATCAGTCAACATACAATCCCAATATGCCTCTTCGTGATCTGTTTTATATTTGCAGTGAATATCAGAAACTTGTGGATAAGAAATCTCTGTACTCTTCCACCTTACAGAAAATCCCTGCACCAAATTTTATCGAGTTTTACAATGGTTCGACGGCAATTGCTGACTGTACAGAGCTTCGGCTTTCCTCAGCATTTGAACATCTGTCAGGTGAACCAAAGCTCGAATTAATTGTTACTGTTTTGAATGTCAATGAAGGACACAATGCAGAGTTGATGCAGCATTGCAGTATGTTAAAAGAATATGCACAGTATGTTGCCAGAGTGCGCCACTATGCGTCAGACATGCCTTTAAATCAGGCTGTAAAACGTGCTGTGGACGAATGCATCCGGGAAGGGATTCTGGCGGAATTTCTTGCCCGAAACCGAAATGAGGTTATCAGTATGAGTATTTTTGAGTATGATAAAGAATTGGAAGAAAAGAAGTTACGGAAAGCTGAGTATGAATACGGTTTTGCAGAGGGTGAAAAACATGCGGCAATTGAAATCGCCAAACGTATGTTGAAAACTAACAACTTTTCCCTGGAAGAAATTGCTGCTTTCTCTGGTGTATCTTTGGATGATGTAAAAATTCTCAAAGCCAATCAATAGTATAGCCTACAGGGGACACGCAGATTCATGCCGCCCCTCTCTCTTCCCTCTGGGCTGTCCGGGAGATGATACTTCTGTCAGCACTTCCTGTTTTTCCCGAAAATGACATCATAATTTACATTTTTATAAAAGATATCTTCCAGATCACCGCTAAGTGCTTCCCGGTTGCCTAGCATCCACATCACTTTTGCAATGACAGATTCCAAGGTCATATCATAAGATTCCAGAAAACGGCAATATTTTTTCATATCGTGTCCCACTTCATAGACCGTCATATCGCTGCCCTCGTGTGCGACCTGTGTAGACATTACCACAAGACGGTTCGGGAACTCCTGGCATAGCTTATAGAAATCATCTGCGATCGATCGTGGGATACCACCCACCCCAAAGCTTTCTACAATAATACAGTCGTAATTCTCAAAGACACTGCGCAGAATTCTCGGCTTGATTCCCGGAATCATTTTGATCAGATACACATTTTCATCCAGTTCCTCATAAAACCATACTTCCTCTTCATACGGAATCGGTGGAATGTAGCGCATGATATTACCATCCTGGATCATGGCAAGACATGGAAAATCAATGCTGGAAAATGCATTGTAGCTTTTGGACCGGACTTTTTTCGCTCTCGTTCCCGCAATGACTTTTCCGTCAAAAACGATCTGAACCCCCTGCGAGTTCTCATCGGATGCATATAAAAAACTGTCAAGCAGATTTGATTTTGCATCGGTGATCTCAAGGTCGATCGGTTTCTGTGCGCCGGTGATCACGATCGGTTTTTTTGAATTCTGTATCATATAGGAAAGTGCCGCCGCAGTGTATGCCATTGTGTCCGTACCATGGGCGATGACGAAGCCATCGTATTTTTCATAATTTTCACGGATGGTATGCACCATCATTTTCCAATGTTTCGGTTCCATGTTCGAGCTGTCCAGATTTATAAGCTGGACAGCATGAAAATCACAGATATCTTTCACCTGCGGGATATACTGCATCAGTTCTTCCGGTGAGATCTGTGGTTTTAATCCGTTGTCTGATTTTTTGGATGCAATTGTACCGCCTGTTGCGATGAGTAAAATGTTTTTTCTGTCTGACATGCTGCATTTCTCCCATTTTCACTGATCTGCATATTCATTTTCATTTAAATTTTCTGAATAAATCAGTCTTTTTTTAGTATACTCCTTCAATCAGGCAAGTAGCTCACGAATATCTGCAAGCAGCATATCCACATTTTCCTCTTTCGTTGCCCAGCAGGTACAAAAACGGACTGCACTGTGTGTCTCATCCATACGCTCCTGATAAGCAAAACTATATTTCTTTTTCAGTTCCGCAAGCACAGCATCCGGCAGAATTGGAAACTGCTGATTAGTCGGAGAATCAATATAGAATTTCACTCCCATTTTTGTTAATTCGTCTTTTAACTTTTCCGCTAATCGTGCTGCATGTGCGGAAATATCAAAATACCGGTTTTCCTCAAACAAGGTCAGAAACTGGATTCCAAGCAGTCTGCCTTTCGCCAGCATACCGCCACGCTGCTTGATATTGTAACGGAAGTCTTTTTTCAGTTCCTCATTGCGGATCACAACTGCCTCTCCAAAAAGTGCTCCCACTTTTGTTCCGCCGATATAGAATACATCTGTGTTGGCTGTGATATCAGAAAGTGTCAGATCATTTTCCTTGCACATCAGTCCATAGCCAAGTCTCGCCCCATCCATGAAAAGATAGAGCCCACGCTTTTTGCACACCTGATAAATTGCTTCCAGTTCCGCCTTTTTATAAATCGTTCCGATCTCTGTCGGATTGGAAATGTACACCATTTTCGGCTGTACCATATGTTCAAAACTCTCGTCTGCAAAATGTGCATCTGTGTACGCTGCGATCTGCCTAGCCGTCAGCTTTCCATCCGGTGTTTCAATACACAGACATTTATGGCCGCATGCCTCCAAAGCGCCCGTCTCATGAATATTGATATGCCCTGTTTTTGCCGTGATCACTCCCTGATAATGCTTTAATGCTGCTGAGATCACAGTGACATTCGTCTGTGTACCTCCCACCAGGAAATGCACATCCACACGCTCATCCCCACATGCCTTCCGGATCAGCTCTCTCGCCTGTCCGCAATACTCATCTTCTCCATAGCCTGCTGTCTGCTCCATATTGGTTTCAACTAACTTCTCTAAAATTGCCGTATGGCATCCTTCTGTGTAGTCACTGTTAAATCGAATCATTGTTTGTCCCTCTCTTTATCTTTCTTTTCAGCTGTCAGACACAGCTTAATATCTTTTCCAGTTACTTTCGAAATTTTCATCCATGGAAATTGTTTCTGAATCGGGATCGCATATCCCTGCTCCGCAAGCACCCTGATATCTGTCGCTGTCACAATTTTGTCTGCGTCACATTTTAAAATCTTTTTTGCATAGTCAGCTCTGTGGCACACTTCCTGCAGCGGTTTTCCAATCGCATGTGCGCCCATGACAATGACCACTTCATCCATATAAGGAAACAGAACCGGTTCATGCTCCGCCGGGGCTTTGACCGGCATATGTGCGGAACCGTCCGCCTCGATCAGGATCTCATCTGCCAGATATAGCAGATCCTCCATCAGCTTTTCCGGCAGCATTCCAAACTTTTCCGTGCCGGGGATCAGGCTCCCTGCAACACAGCAGCCGTATGTATCAAGGATGGACTGCACCTGTTCTTTCCATTTTTTCTCAGCTGTCCTGCACTCCCGCCAGCCGGATGCGGTATCCGGTATCGCACGCTGCTGCCATGTCTGCTCATACGCTGCAAATATCTCCTGCTCCTGTGGTCTCATCATCTTAGTTGTCGTGAGAATCAGAACCTTTTTCCCCTCTGTGCGCATCGTCTCTGCACGCTTCCGGATAGCGGATGTCTTTCCTCCTGCTCCGACATACGCCGTTACTTTTCCACGATTTTCCGCTGCAATATCCCGCATCGCCCCGACCGCTTTCTCCACCTCTTCTGTCGTATTAAAACAGGAGAAACTAAATCGTACCATGCCCTGTTTTTCTGTGCCAAAATGGGTGTGTATCAGAGGTGCACAGTGTACCCCCGCCCTTGTCGCAATCCCATAATCTTCTGCAAGGCAGTCACTGACATAAGCGGAATCAAGATCCGCCAGATTGCACGATACGATCGCTGCCACCCGTTTTTCTCCTCCGTAGAGGTGAATGCCCGGAATTGTTTCAATTCCTCGCTGAAACTGTTCAGCTAACGCCATTTCTTTCTCATGGATAGCTGCGATCCCGGTCTTTTTGATCCAGTCCAGAGCAGCATGGAGTCCTGCGATCCCATGTCCGTTCAGCGTTCCTGCCTCCAGAGCAGTCGGCAGCTCCACGGGATGTTTTCTCTCAAATGAATGTACGCCGCTTCCACCGGATAAAAGCGGTTTTACACACACTCCATCTGCCAGTGCGATCCCACCGGTTCCCTGCGGACCAAACAGTCCTTTATGCCCGGTAAAACAGATTGCAGAAATATGATCCTGCTCCATGTCGATCCCGGCCGCTCCTGCCGTCTGGGAGGTATCTAAAATAAAATATAGATTATATTTTTCACATAAAGCTCCAATTTGCGCAATATCATTTCCATCACCTGTCACATTGGAAGCATGCGTACACACAATTGCTTTTGTATTTTTACCGATTGCCTGCTGTATTTTTTCGCAGGAAATTGTTCCATTTTTTTCACAGGCAACGATTGTGACACTGACGCCCTTCTCCTCAAGTTCATAAAGTGGGCGCAGAACACTGTTGTGTTCCATCTCAGTAGTGATCACATGGTCGCCCGGATGCAATAATCCTTTCATCACAATATTTAAGCTCTCGGTCGCATTCATGGTAAACACCACGCGCTCTGCCGCAGAAGACTGTTCCCCATCTTCCATATGAAACAGCTCTGCAATCTGTTTCCGCGTCTGAAAAATCAGTCTTGATGTAAACAGCGAAGCCTCATTTGCCCCTCTTCCCGCGTTGCCTATATAAGAAAATGATTCTTTTACCGCCTGCGCAACCTCCTCTGGTTTCTGCAAAGTGGTTGCGGCATTGTCAAAGTATAGCATTGCAGCCGTTCCCGCCTTTCCCACTGTCAATTTATCTGAATGACTGTGTTACTTCCATCACTCTGGAAGGATTCCCGCATGAAGCAGTGCCTCTAACACGCCTCCTGCAATACATCTTGCTTTATCCGAGATTGTAAAACAGTTCTCATACTCGGATTCTCTCGGATCAATATCTGCAATTTTAAACCCTTTTGTCACCGGATAACCGTCACGGATGAGTCCACGGAGAATCCCGGAAATGGTGGCTCTCACTGCAAATGCACCGTCTTTTTTCTCCTGCCCGGAAGCATCCTTCCCCTGCGTATCCGGATAAATGAAGGCGATCACTTCGTCTTTTTGCACGTAATCGGAAATCTTTTTTTCTCCATATAAAATACCTGCGCACTCCGCATGAATCACGCGCTCTTTCGCAACACCTGCGATAGCACCCGGAATCCCGGTATTCGGAATCGCATTTCCCTCATAAATAATTCTGCCAAGCTTATGTCCGCGCATTGTCTCAACAACCGCATGCACGTCCACCCCCGCCGTAAATCCGGGACCTAATGCAACCGTAAACGGTGCCATATCCATTGTAGTCCCAAGATTTTTCTTTGCAAGGATTCCGTCGACCACTGCCGCCGGTTTCACCTCCCGGATCACCGCTCCGTCCGGATCGATCATCAACGCAACTTTCCTCTGCTTCAGGAGTTCATATGCCCGTGTCAAATTCTCTGCAAAATAACATGTAACGCCTTCCACAGTGTAACTTTTCTCATAGACCGCCTCCGAAAATGCAACCTGACGCCGGATTGCAGACGGATTTGCAATTTCGGTCACCAGAACCGGATAACCGCTCTGGTGCAGTTTATAAATTGTGCCCGTGGCGATATCCCCGCCGCCGCGGACGATAATGATATTTTTTTTCATTTTCCTTATCCTTTATGGTTTTACAATGTGATCTGCCTCCATCATTGTCTGCGCGATCACATACATATTGGTCACAGAACCAACCGCCAGTTTTTCGGTCAATCCGTAATGGTTCAGACATGTTCCACAGGTCATGACCTCCACGCCCTGCGCCTCCATGCTCTTTAAATCTTCGACGGAGTCGGAACCTTCACAGCTTAAATATGCACCGGAATTAAAAAGTAAAATCGTCTGTGGCAGTTCCTCCAGCTGCGTCAGCGCATAGACAAATCCTTTCATCAGCATTTTTCCTAGCTTATCATCCCCCTCGCCCATGTGGTCTGCACCGAGCACAACGACTGTTTTTTTCTTTCGGATGTCCGGAATACAATTTTCCCCAGTGACCGGTGTGGATGAAACATTCCCATCCTTTATATTATTTTTCACAAACTCTTCTGTCACTTCCATCCATACCGTGTATTCCTGATCAGATTTTTTCTCGCTCTTTGCTTTTAACCCTTTATGGTCTGCCATTTTGGTAAGATTTTGCACTGCGATCTCATTGTCCACGGTCACTTCCACGATTCCTGCCTCTGTCATGCCGGAAATTGCATTTTTTGCCTCGATCACCGGCAATGGGCACTGTTTTCCTTTTGCGTCAATCTGAATATTCATTTTTCATGTCTCCATCTGTTTATTTATATTTTTTCAACCGACAGCAGCTGCTGTATTTTTTTATTTCAGGACATAGATTTTCTTTTCCCTTTTCTCTGTCACTCTTCCTATTATTCCACAGTCCAGTCCGAGTGCTTCGATCTCCTTCAGCGCCTTTTTGGCCTCATTTTCCGGGATTGCCACAAGAAGTCCCCCGGAAGTCTGCGGATCAAATAAAATCTCTTCCATCGCAAAACTGCAATTTTCAAATGCCACCTGTGCACCGATATGATTGCGGTTGCGCTGTCCTGCGGCTGTAATGTAGAATTCTTCCACATAATCCTCGCACGCCTTGATATAAGGAACCTGTGATGTCCACACCTCTGCGGAAAAGTTTTCGCCCAGCATTTCACCCAGATGTACCAGCAATCCAAATCCGGTAATGTCCGTACAGGCATGTATCCCATACTTTTTAAAAATCTCTGCCGCATATTTATTCAGAGTAGTCATCGATTCCACCGCCTGTTCAAAGGCTTCTTCAGACACTGCTCTCATACGGGATGCCGTCATGACGATCCCTACTCCTAACGGTTTCGTCAGAAGCAGCAGATCTCCTTCTCTGCAGTGATTGTTTTCCAGAATACGTTTCGGATGAATCGTGCCCATCACAGACAGTCCATACTTCACATCCACATCATTGATGGAATGACCACCTGCCAACACGCCGCCTGCCTCCGTCACTTTCTCATTTCCACCAAGTAAAATCTGTCCTAAAATGTTGGCGTCCATGCTCTCCGGAAAGCACACAATGTTTAATGCTGTTTTAACTTCTCCTCCCATCGCATAAATATCGCTCAATGCGTTGGTGGCTGCGATTTTTCCAAAGAGATAAGGATCTTCCACCATCGGCGGAAAGAAATCAAGCGTCTGCACCACTGCAAGCTCGTCCGTAAGCTGATACACTGCCGCATCATCGGAATGGTCAAAACCGACCAAAAGCTTCGGATCAGCTTTTTTCGGTATCATTTTTAATACCTTGTCCAAAATTCCCGGTCCAAGCTTCGCCGTGCAGCCTCCGCCCTTGCAAAATTCGTTCATCATCTTCTGGTTCTCCTGTCAGAATCGTATTTATGTCTTTTATATTGTACATTAAATTTTTATAAAAATCATCCATTTTATATGGTTAATTTTTTGCGTTCATATTATAATGAATAGACAATTACAAATAAAAACAGGAGCATTTTTATGGAGCAGACCAAAACAGATCCGGGCAGAAAAAAGAAAAAACCTCTTCGCAGATGTGGCATATTTTTTGCATGTCTGCTTTTTCTGTTTCTCTGCAGTTTTGTTTATATTTCTAAGAATCCACGTGCCAGAATGCTTTTGTCTGTCATTTATTTTATGCAGGATACCCTGAAAGATCCGGCTTATATTGCCTACCACATTGACATTATGGAATTATGCCAGGATTACTTCAATGGGGATATCTCATTTGAGGGAAAAGCCTACATGAACGATATCAAAAATTTTAATTACTCCTCTTCCATGGACATCTCCGGGGAGCGCTCTTTTACACAGAAAAAGCTTTCCATAATCTCCGATATGGATGTTCTGACGCTGAATGTTGGCGAGATGGATTTTTATATGAATCCCAATACCGTTTATTTCATGGTTCCAATGTTAGACAATCTTTCTTATGCCATGACCACCAGCAATACTTATTTCAAAAAAGCACCGGAGCTGACACATGATATTGATCAGGAATGGTTTCACGACAACTTCTCCAATATTATCGAACTGACCAGACAGATTCAGATTGAGGAAACCGGAAAAACAAGAACAGATTCCGATGATGTAAAAAGCCACGAATACCTCGTCACGATCCCGGAGGGTTCCGGTGGTTTTATCTGGGAGCTTTTAGGCATGGATACGCCGGACTATGACATCCGCGTTTCCCTGTATCTGACCGACCTGTGCCGGATGAGCCGTATGGAGGTCGATTTGTCCGATATCACAGAAGGTGCTTCCATGATCATTGACGGAACAGATGTCGGAACCTGTATTTTAAGTTATGAAATGCCAAATGGAGAACGCTTGACACTCACCTATGTCCGCAATCCGTCTGTCACCCATGTGAATTTTATCTATATGGACTGTCTCTATGAGACAAATCAGGGCGACAATTTTACAGCGAGCGGCTATATCACCACCCAGCCAGACGACAACGGTTGCGAAATAAATGTCAAAAACCTTTCCGTCATGCAGGGCGATGACCTGCTTGGCACTTTTTCCTTTATCGGAACGATCACAAAAGAAAAAAATCTGCCGGATGTCTTCCGTGGCGCCGACCTCGATTCGCCAGACATGGAACACATTGACTGGCAGACCGTCCGCGACGACACAGAAGGCTTCATCCAGGATGTGATCGACGAAGCGAAAAAACGATTGACCGAATGAAAAATTTGGAGGTGCGTTTCTTCCATGGCTTTTAACGTACAATAAAAAATGAAATGGCAAGAGGTGCTCTGTGAAAATAGCTCGGATTGTTTATTTATCCATGGTTCGTTTTAGACTTCTTCGATTGTTTATGTTCATTCAAAAAATGGACGTCTGGCTCTCTGTGTCCGTCTACGGAAAACTCTCTTTACAACTTTATTGTGCGCAAGTTACATGTCAGAAAATCAGCAGAGAAGTAGGGCAAAAATTATCCGGGTATTTTTTAATTTTTGCCCTACAATAAACGATGCTGATTCTGACATTTACTTGCGCTAAATAAAGTTGCAGAGAATTTTCCGTAGACGGACACAGAGAGCCAGACGTCCATTTATGAATGTACATAAACTTAAAGTCTAAAACGAACCATGGATAAATTTACACAATCCTCACAATATTTTCACAGAGCACCTCTTGTCATTTCATTTCTATCAACACACAGAAGCCATAGAAGAAACGCACCTCTAAATTTTTCACTCCGTCAATCGTTCATCTGCTCCATAAAGTACATCCTGGATGCAAAGTCTGGGAAATGCCTTATCTGTTCATTGTAGCCGGTGCCTCCAAATGCCTGCTTTAATTTTACTCCGGCATACATGAGTGCATCGCCATATGCACAGAAATCTTCTGCCTCACCATCCATTTTCACAAACTTTGCGATCAGATTATGTGCGACAGAATCCTGCCTGATATGCACCGGAGCCACGGTGTTTACAAGATCGCCGAACTCTTTTACATTATATTTTAAACTACGATTGTAAAAATGATATCTGGCTTCCGGGTTTAACCCATTCGGACGATAATATTCAAACTGCGTGTTCGGCGACACAAGTTTCTGAATCAGAAAGCCAACCGCTTTTTCCCGGTCTTCTGATACACACGTCCACTCCTGAATATTTCCGGTCAGCGGACCTGACAAACTGCCGGTGCTGCCCTGATCCGAAAAATTTCTTCCCCGGTAAAAAGAACCGGTCTGCAGCACTTTGCGCCACTCTTTATAAAGTGCAATCTGCGCTTTTACCGCATCGAAATCCTCTTTTTTCAGATCGCAGAAATTACATTCATATCCGCAGATTCCAAACGCTGCCACCTGAAATCTTGTCTCAAGCGGTGTCATTCGGAGCGTCTGGTGATTCGGGCAGGATGAGACATGTGCGCTCACCACGGACATCGGATAACCATAACTGTATCCGGTCTGAATCTCCGCACGGCACAGTGCGTCTGTGTCATCACTCGCCCAGATCTGTGGGAAATACGATAAGATTCCAAGATCAAACCGGTTGCCACCTGCTGCACATCCCTCAAATAAAATTTCCGGGAATCGCTCTGTCAACTCCCTCATACACCGGTAAAGTCCAAGCACATAGCGGTGTGCCACCTCCCCCTGCCGCTCCGGTGGAAGTGTCTTTGAATAATAATCGGTCACGATCCGGTTCATATCCCATTTCACATAGGCGATATTTGCAGATGAGAACAGGTCACTCATCTGCCCAATGATATAGTCCTGCACCTCTGCCCGGCTCAGGTCGAGCAGCCGCTGGTTTCTTCCCTCGGAATGATTTTTGCCCGGAATATCCATCGCCCAGTCCGGGTGCGCCTTATAAAGTTCACTGTCCACGTTCACCATCTCCGGCTCTACCCAGATGCCAAAATCCATACCGAGATCGTTGATTTTTTTGCAGAGACCAGCCAACCCGTTCGGAAGCTTTTTCGTATTCACCTTCCAGTCTCCAAGCGACGAACGGTCATTGTCCCTGTGACCAAACCATCCATCGTCCATCACAAACAGTTCAATCCCTGCTTCTTTTCCGGCTTTTGCGAGCTGGAGCAGTTTTTTCTCATTGATATCGAAATACGCAGCTTCCCAGCTGTTCAACAATACCGGGCGCACTTTTTTCTTCCACGCACCACGCACAATATGTTCCCGTACAAAGCGGTGCATACACTGGCTCATCCCATTGTAGCCGGCTTTGGAATAAGCCATCACTGCCTCCGGTGCCTCAAAGCTTTCCCCTGCCGGAAGCTGCCAGCAAAAATTCTGCGGATTGATTCCAGAGACAAACCTTGTTTTTCCATAGCTGTTCACTTCGACCGCCTCATAATGGTTTCCGCTGTATACAAGATTGAATCCATAGCAGTCCCCGGTATCCTCCGTGGTCTCTCTCCCACTTAACATCACAAACGGATTCGCTCTGCTTGAGGAAGTTCCGGTATAAGAAGCATTTACGTATTTCCCTGCTGCCACCGGGACATCCCATCTTCGCATCTCCCTCGCCCACGCGCCATGAAAGGAGGTAAACACATGATCCGATGTCGGAAAATCGACCTGACAGCTCATCAGCCGCCGGATCTGCACTGCATTTTCACCGTCATTGATGAGTTTTGCACTTCTTGTGATCACATCACAATCCTCATAAATATAATAATGAAGTTCTAATTTCAAAGCAGAATTGTTGTCTTTTAACGTCACACAGAGATGTTCCACCTGATTTTTTTCATCATAGGAAGCTGGCAATGCATCCTCTGCATCTCTCGCCTCTCTTCCCTCAAACCGGACAGACGATTCATACACAAAATCCGAGGAAAAACTTCCATCTTCATAGATAATTTCCACAAACGGCTCCCTGATATCTCCCTTTCCATAAGCGGACATTTCCAGACACAGATCCTCTAACGTATAGGCGTCATGTTCCCTGTCGTAGACACAGCTGTTGCCCGGCTGAAAGGTATGTTTTTCGATCAAAGGTGCGACTGCATTTTCATCCAGAGGCTCACACACATGGATTTTTCTTCCATAATATAAATGCTCCAACTGCCCTGTCGGCAATTTGCGGAACGCATAGGTCGTATGTGCTGTATGTAACACAAAAATATCATTAGCTGTCTGAATCATGATTTTCTCCTCTTTTAATTCTGATGTTTTTTCTCTAATTCTTTGGAAATCTCCGCTAACTTCCGGTCTGTCAGAATATAACGTTTCTTAAATACGATAAATCCGATCACCAGCACAACGATCGGAATGATCGTCATGGATAAACGCAGTCCCATGCGGGAGGATGCTGCGATCGGTTCCGTTACTACCGCTTCTTTGTTTGAACTGATATGGAACACAAATAAAACCATCGAAGATATAAATCCTGCGATTCCTGAGGCGAGCTTTACAACAAACGTCTGCATGGAAAAAATGACGGATTCGTCTCTCCGGCTATTTTTAAACTCACCATAATCTACTGTGTTTGCCAGAAAGACAGTGATAATTACATTCAGCACACCGACTGCTGACATAATAAATGCCGCCGGGATAAACAGCCATCCAACAGAACTTGTTCCGGTTGCGGAAATGATAATGATCAAAATATATCCGGTCACTGCCATTCCAAAACAGGTATAGAAAATTTTAATCGTGTCCATGAATCTGCGGAGCACCGGAAACAGGATCATCATCGCCAGAATCTGACATCCGCCGCCGACCATATTAAACAGCGTAAAATCTCCCTGATAAGTACTTGGGCTGAAATCATATTTCAGGAAAAAGTAAACAAGCTGCTGGGTGATATATAAGGCCGTATTGATCATTACGATTGCAACTACAACTGTCATTGCCTGATCATTCTGGATCAGCGCCCGAAACATCTCACCGATGGAAGCGTTCTTCATATCGACCGTTGATTTTTCTTTGATGCACAGACAGGTGATCAGAATGAAAATCACAAATAACACTGCAATGATCAGTGCAAATTTACTGTATCCGATACGGTTGATCTCATTGTCTGTCGTTCCGCCGAATGCTTTTCCAAGTGCGGCAACACTCATGACCGTGACGATCGATACCAGTGCGGAGCCGACACCTGCGCAGGAACGTGCAAATGCAGACAGTCCCTCTCTCTCTTTTCCAGCCTCGGTAAATGCCGGAATCATACTCCAGAATGGAATATCCATCATCGTGTAAGTCATGCCCCACAAAATGTAGGTAACAGACGCATATGCCACTAACCCTGCACCGTTTAATTCCGGCGGGATCGTGAACATCAGGTAAAGTACAAGTGCATTTGTGACCGTACCGACAAGCAGCCACGGACGGAATTTTCCCCATCTCGTTTTTGTCTTTGCGACCAGCACTCCCATGATCGGATCGTTAAATGCATCAAACACGCGGGCTGCCATCAAAAGAACTGCGATCGCTGCTGCGCTGATTCCCATAACATCCAGAAAATAAATGGAAATGTAGCTGGCGGAAAGCATGTAGACCATATCCTTTCCCACTGCCCCGATTCCATAGGCAAATTTCTCTCTGCCGCTCAAACTTCTCTTTGCTTCCATCGTAAAAATCTCCTTTTCTCCATTGAAAATTCATAATTTCTGTTTATTTTTTAATCCCATTGCAAGTTCCACAACTTTGTAAGCACCGTCATAAAGACCTGCCTTTTTATTCGTTACAATGTTCTGACACATATCTGAAAGAAAAGTATCGTCCTGTAAAAATATTTCCAGCATCTGGATCGTGTGCGGAATATCCCGGCACTCTAACGTTCCGTCTCCCACCTCCGCAGAATGGATCGCACCCCACATCTCATGTTTTCCCACGCGGCGGCTGAACAGTTTCGGCACCGGATAAAATGCGAGTTCGCTCGGTTTTATCACTAAGACATCACAGCTTCTCATGAGAAGATTCGTGCAGTATACCGCCTCGAAAATATTTTTGTGCCAGAATCCGTGAATCCCTTCGATTTTCTCCTTCCCATCCAATGCTTTTTGTGCAAATGCTTCTGTATCTGCCCAACAATCAAAATGTTCTGCTGCATAGTTTTTCATCTCAGGAATCTCTGCTAGCAGTGCCTCCCAGACATTTCTGTAATCGCCCACATTGACGTATAACGCCGCCTGCTTTTTCTCAATATACGGAAGCAGGAATTTGATGAATGCTGCAAAAATCTCCTTCTGCGCACCAGCCCCACCGATTGTTAAAAGGAAACGCATCGGCTCGCCATTCTCTTTTCTCCGGATACGCGCCGCACAGTCCGCTTCGATGCCCTGCACAAGTTCATGGTCAATGTAATGTCCTGTGTATACAAGGCTGTCGGATGGCATTGGTTTATTTACTTTATCTTTATTCATGCCGTTTAAAATGCGGTATCCCATATAGGAATTATGACACTGGATCGTATGCACGCTTCCCTCTGATAAATGTAGTGCCATCGGCCAGTTATCCGGGATCGCGTTCACCACGTATTTCATTCCGGCATGTACGGCTGCCTGCGCCGGCCAGACATGTGTTCCGATCACCGGAATATCCTTCGGCACATTGCGGTACACCGGAGCCATCAGCTCCGCATTTTTCTGGTCTGCCGCATTGTAGGACAATGCCCGGAATCCCTCATAATTCATTGGCTCCCAGACCAGTTTGTTGAAGATTGGATTTTTCGAGAGCCTTGAGCCGAGTGAATACAGATCATTCTGTGCGCCGATCACTTTCGTGCAGGTCGTCTCTCCATAGGAGTTTAAGTCCATCCAGTAAGGCGTATACCCCATCGCCTTCGCCGCAGACGCCATCGCCATGGAAATGCGGTAGTGTCCAAATCCCATACGGATATTTCCGACAATGATCCCTTTTTCTGTGTCAAATGTACCTTTTTCCGCATGCGCATTGACATCATAATGTGCATTCTCTGCCGGATTTCCAACCAGAATATTGTAAACTCCCAGGGAATCTCCGATATAACGGTTCTTCTCGACCGACACCTCATAATTTTTCCGGGAGTCATCTCCAAATTTTTTCATATATTTCTTTTTGGACTTCACTGCCTTTTTATAAACCTTGTCCGGCATTTTATTTCCAAAAATCACGCTTGATCTGTCTGTCATGTTTTCATTCTCTCCAAACTTTAAAAATTTCTCTCACTTTCAACCGTAAAACCGATTTTTATCTCCGTGTCACAATCCCGTATGATAAGTGCCGCATTCTGCTTTTCTCCTGGCTGAAGCCTTTTGCTCTTCACATAAGCGCCGCCCATTCCTCCCTGCAAAGCCACCGTCTTTGGTCCGATGATTTCAATCGGTCCCTCTGTCTCAAAGGTAAGTGGTTCATTGTAAAATGGAAGGATATTGCCGTGTTCGTCCTGTGCCTGAATCCGAACCTCAGCCACATCATAACTCTCTGCGTCGATCAGATTCTCATGATCCGCTACAGCTGAGATCTTCCGCTCTGTCATCGGTTCTTTGATGATTGTTTTCACCACCCGCTCCTGCCTTGTAGATACATCCACCATCACCGCCTCAAAACGATACGTTGTGGAGGTGCCACCCCAGTCGCCAATGTATTTGTTATACAACCGGACTGCCTCTTCCATATTCATATGATAGCGGAGGATCAGCCATATTCCCGTCGCATAAATGGACTTTGGAAGCTTTGCGAACCCAAACCTGGTAAACGCATTCAAAGCTTTTTTCACACCGGCTTCCTGTCCCGGTTTCATATGTTCTTCCTGCAGGGCATCTCCGATAAAATCATCGATAAGGATCGGACCGTGTTTCAGATGTGTGTACGGAGAATCTGCGGCACTGTACTCCTTAATGAACCGGTCATTTTTATACATCCGCACCTTATCCGCATTCGTAAAAATATAGGTTTCCCCGCGGTTACATCCCGGATGTTCCCCAATATCCATGGAAGAACTTAATTCCAGCACCGGCTCTTTCTCCTGCTGACAAGCATAGACCGCCGCTGCCAGTTTCGGATTGCGGAACATATCCATGACTCCGTGATAACAGATGCGGTCACCACTTCCGAAATCCTTGTGAGTGTTGTAATCAAACATGCACCAGCCAAAGCATCCTGCAATGTCCTCCTCGGCTGCCACCGCATCCAAAACATTTGCATGGCGGAGCGCATGCTCTGCCCGGTGTTCTTCCCAGTCAAAAGTCTTCGTCGGATACATATGCCCATTGTATTCACTGATGAGGTATGGTTTTTCCATATCCGATGTCACATTCTTTTTCGGCTCACATCCCTTTGCTTTTCCATCATGCACAAAATCATTGTAGGTATACACATCTTCCAACAGACTGCTTTTTCTGTTCGCACGCACACCACCTGTCGGTCTCGAATCATCGAACTCATGTGCTGCCGCATTCGTCCTTCTGTAAAATGCATCATCATCCTGCGATTCATTAATGCGCACGCCCCAGAGGATGATCGACGTGTGATTCCGGTACTGTTTTACCATATCCCTGACATTTTCCACCGCCTGATCTTTCCATGCAGCGTCACCGATATGCTGCCACCCTGGAATTTCTGTGAAAACAAGAAGTCCTATTTCGTCACACCGCTCTATAAAATAATGGGACTGTGGATAGTGGGAGGTACGCACTGCATTCACCCCCAGCTCTCTCTTTAAAATATCCGCATCCAGCTGCTGCATAGATTTTGGCATCGCATATCCCACATACGGATAACTCTGGTGACGGTTTAAACCTCTCAGTTTTATTTTTTTGCCGTTCAGATAGAATCCGTCTTTTTTGAATTCTGCCCTTCGGAATCCGATTCGGTCTATCCTCTCATCCATTAACTTTCCATCACAGATTAATTCTGTCTTAACTTCATAAAGTTCCGGATGTTCCAGCTCCCACAGAATCACATTTTCTACCGGATAGGAAAGCTGCATGGAAGTGCCGGAGATTTCACTCTCCCCTAATGGCTGATACTCTCCTGTCTTTTTATTTTTAAGACTCTGTTTTAAAAACAATCCCTCCTGCGTTCTTTGCACCGTCACCTCAGAAATGAGTTCCGCATTCTGGTCATCCATTTGTCCAATGTCTGTCCTGATAAAAATATCTTCGATGTGGTCTTTATTTTTAATATCCAGATAGACATCCCGGTAAATGCCGCCGTATGTCATATAGTCGATCACATAACCAAACGGTGGAATATTCAAGTCCTCCCTGCTGTCTACTTTCACGACAAGGATATTTTTTTCTCCATAGCGGAGTGCTCCGCTGATGTCCATGGTAAAAGCTGTATATCCACAGTGATGTTCTCCCACTTTCTCCCCATTTAAAAATACTTCGCTGTCATGGGCGGCACCATCGATTGTCAGCAATATCTTTTTTCCTTCCCACGCTTTCTCTGCCTCGATGACTCTTCGATAACCGCTGATCATCTGATAGCAGTGTTCATCAAAATAGTGAAGCGGCGTTTCCTTACAGGTATGTGGAAGCCTGACATTCTGCATTGTACTGTCATCATAAGCTGCCTCTGTCATAGAAGCTTCAAACTGTTCTGCAAACTTCCAGTCATTATTCAAATAAATACGTTCTGACATCATCCTCACCCTCTCTGTTCTCCTGTGTAACGAACTCCATGCTATCTTTTACCTTGTAATTCCATCCACCAGTATATTGACTACTTCCTCTAACGCCTCGTTGTAGGAAATCTGATTTGTGATCAGAATATCTCTCTGGAAAAACTGCTCAAGCGTTGCCTCCATCATGGTTTTTAAAATCGGGATCTGAATCGGCCGCACCGTGCCCTCATGAATTCCCTGCTGGATCAGGGCGATCGTTGTCTCCCAGCCTGTCTCTAACCGCTGTTCTACTTTTTTATAAATTTTTGGATATTTATCTTTCAATAAATATAGCTGCCGAAAATCAATGTCTTTATAACCCTCTGGGAGCACTCCTAAAATTGCCCGAATCTTCCCAACCGTATCAAGCGAAGTATCCGAGAGTACTTTCTGCTCGCTCTCTTTGATGGAATCAAAACAGTAATCCACCATCTCTGACACCAGTGTATTCTTATCCTGAAATACGGTATAAATCGTTTTCTTACTGATTCCAAGCAGGGCGGCGATATCATCCATCGTAAACTTCAATCCCTTTTTATTAAATGCCTGAATCGTTTCCTCTAAAATGGTCTCCCGTAACTCCATATCCGCTCCCCTTCTCTGCTTTTTATTTGGAAACTATTTTTCACATTTCCGTTTCCATTATTGTAACATGTTCCAGTTTTTCTCACAAGAAACTACTTTCACAAAAATAGTTTCCATTTTTTGTAGAAATGTACCAACAGGAATCCCTGCTTGCATACTATGAAAATGTCGATTAAAATAAAATAAGTCAGGCATATTCCGTTACCTCTTTTTACATAACATGTAACCGGATTCTGACCTTTGTTTTTACTATCAGAAAGGAATTTTTCTATGAAAACATTATATTTTGAATGTAAGATGGGTGCTGCCGGAGACATGCTCATGGCTGCCCTTTATGAAATATGCGACCAGAAAGAATTATTTTTGCAGACGATGAATCAGGCTTTCTCGGAATATGGGATTCAGATTTCTGCGGAGGAATCAAAAAAGTGCGGCATTTCCGGCACACATATGCATGTTATGATAAACGGAGAAGAGGAAGGCGTGCATGTACATGAACATGTACATACACATACCCATGATCACACAGAAGCAGAACATGTACACACGAACGAGCATGAGGCAGCGGAACATCATCATGATGAATCTTCCCATGCGCACACGCATCACAGTTACCAGTCTGTCCTCGCACAGATCGAACACTTACAGCTTCCTGCCCAGGTAAAAGCAGATGCCGCTGCTATCTATCGCCTGATCGGAGAAGCAGAATCTGCCGTACACAACACCACATTAGAACAGATTCATTTTCATGAGGTTGGAACTTTGGATGCGCTGGCTGATGTCTGTGGCTGTGCTCTTCTCATGTATCTGATTACACCGGAAAAAGTATTCGCTTCCCCGCTTCATGTCGGAAGTGGTTTTGTAAAATGTGCCCACGGTATCCTCCCTGTTCCAGCTCCTGCGACCGCGGAGCTTTTAAAAGGAATCCCTTTTTATACCGGTTCCATCAAGGGCGAACTTCTGACGCCAACCGGTGCCGCTATCCTTCGCCATTATGTGGAAGGTTTTGAAGAAATGCCTGTTATGACTTTAGAACATATCGGCTACGGCATGGGACAAAAAGACTTTGAAACCGCCAACTGTGTCCGGACATTTCTCGGTAATGTTCAGGCGAACGGTTATGATGATAAAATTTTAAGTATCTCCTGCAATCTGGATGATATGACAGGCGAAGATATAAGCTTTGCTGCGGAAACCCTTTTAAACGCCGGCGCACTCGATGTATATACGATCCCGATCCAGATGAAAAAAGGCAGACCAGGGATTATCCTGACCTGCCTCTGTCCGCTGTCTGAAAAAGAAAATTTCACAAACCTTTTCTTTCAGCACACAACCACCCGCGGCATCCGTTATGCTGTTTACGAACGTGTGAAACTCGTCTCCACGTTTGAGACAAAAGAAACTCCTTACGGAAAAATCCGCATAAAAAAAAGTTCCGGTTATCATGTAAACCATGAAAAACCGGAATTTGAAGATTTAAAAGCAATTGCTTTCAAACAGGGCTGTTCCCTGAAAGATGTACGAAATCTGCTCGACTGATATGCAAATAAATCCCAATAGGATTTTATCCTGAACACTCTATTTATTATTATGTTATGTGTATATCTGCAAACTACACGGTACCTATTTATACATTTGCAGTCTGATTCATATGTGCATACATCTGTGTTGTTGAAATATCGGAATGTCCTAATATCTCCTGCACGCTCTTTAAGTCTGCCCCGCTGCACACAAGATGTGCAGCAAAAGAATGTCGCAGCATATGCGGAGTGATCTCGGACTCTATTCCTGCCCGCTTTCCATAGGACTTGATCAGCTTCCAGAATCCCTGACGGCTCATCGCATCCCCGGAACAATTGGTAAACAACCAGATGGAATTCTCATCCTTCACCAACTGTGGACGTCCATCCTTGATATATCTGACAAGTGCGTCCTTTGCCACCGAAGTCATTGGAATCATACGCTCCTTGTGTGAATCTACACATGTAATATACCCGGTATCAAAATTCACATCTGTTAATTTCAAAGAGATCAATTCAGAAACACGGATTCCTGTTGCATACAACAATTCAAGCATTGCTTTATCACGCAGACCTTTCGCCGAATTATCCTTCGGCTGGGCTAACAGGCGGTTTGTTTGCTCTGTTGTCAGAATAGTTGGGGCTTTCTTCTCCACCTTTGGAGCTTTCAGTTCAAAAGCTGGATCTGCGCTTGTCCTTTGTTCTAACTCTTCATAGTGAAAGAATGCTTTCATGGACGCAACACTTCTGGATACTGTTGCAGGCTTTAATCCTGACTGTTCTAACTCTATCACATAAGAATTCAGAACTTCTGGGGTAACAGCGTCAATTCTATCCACTCCATGTGCTGTTAAATACAAAATCATCTTCTTTAAGTCTCGCTCATAAGATACTTCTGTATTCTCTGAAGTTTGTTTTTCCTGATGAAGATATTGGATAAAATTATGTATATCCTGATTCATGCTCATTACCTGCCCCGATTCTTTTCTCTCAATGTAAACTCTTTCAAGCCGAAAAAATACCTCATTTCGAGGTATATTCCCTATTATAATGATTCAGAAATCAAAATGCAATCAGTATTTTTGCCTGTTTTTTTTTCTTTTTGTCCATATACAACATGTCGTTTTTTGTAATTTCTGTCTTACCATATGTTGTAATTATTCATTACAATTTTTTTACATACATATTACATAATCTGCCCCATTTTCGCTGTCATAGTACTTTTTTCAGGAAAAACGGTGAAATATACCCCTCTGCAAGACACCCCAGCACAACGAGCAAAGCACAGACAAATATTACTTTTCTTTCTCTTCCTCTCTCATACACGGTGAACGCCAGTAAATAGAAAATCCACTGCGGAAGCATTGCCAGTAAAACTGCTGCGATTCCAGACAGTCCCTGTTCTATCACTGACATTGTGATAAATATTCCTGTCAGGAACAGAAACAGTGCCAGAAAAACCCTTGTCACGATCCTCCTGCCAAATACTGTGCCAAGCAGCAGGATCACAATCAGTCCTTTCATCCGCATGAAAAAAATATACCAGAAATACTGGTCATAGGACATGCTCCAGAAAGTGACAGCTGACTGATCCCAGAAGGAAGTCACACCATAGGTGTTCAACAAACCGCTTCCCATAAGATTGACAAGCAATATTCCGGCAAGGAAACATAATGCATAGATGATCTTATTTTTTTGAATCACAATTTTCTACCAAAAATCAATCTTACTAATAATCTATGCTTTTCCGGAATCCTTATTCAGCAAATTCTTATAGGCGAGGATTGCAGAAACCGTCTTGGAATCCTGTATTTTACCTGCATAGATCATTTCACACAATTCGTCTACATCATGTGCTTCCACGTCTATCGCTTCTCCCTCGTCCAGATGCTGTGTACTCTTCACTAAATCTCTTGCAAGGTACACATCGATAAATTCATCACAAAATGCAACCGTCGTTCGAAGTGAAAGCAAAAATGACAGATTCTCACTCCGGTATCCGGTCTCCTCTTCGAGTTCCCTTGCAGCACACACTTTGGTATCTTCTGTCACACTGTCTCTCGCTCCGGCAGGAATCTCTAACGTCATACGCTCTAAAGCATTCCGGTACTGTCTCACCATTAGCAGTTTTCCATCCTCACGCACTGCAACAACTGCCGCAGCTCCCTTTCTATGTGAGACAAAATCCCATTCTTCTGTTTTGCCATTTGGAAGTTCCATTGTATCTTTGTACACATCAAGAATAGTGCCTTTCATCACCAATTCCCGTTTAATTCTTTTTGCATGTTCACTCATCTTTCTTTCCTCCTGCCTCTTCTGGTTCTAGGATTATTCTATAACAATCGAACGCTTTTTCATATAAAAAAGAAGATTCGAAACAGGATCCATCCTCTTCAAATCTTCTTTTATGCTCTCTTTGTCAAGCTATTTCGCAAAATCCGTTACACGTGACTCGCGAATCACATTTACTTTAATCTGTCCAGGGTATTCCAATTCAGACTCAATCTGTTTTGCAATATTGCGTGCCAATAATACCATGTCAGCATCGCTGATCTGTTCTGGAACTACCATAATTCGAATCTCTCTACCTGCCTGAATAGCAAATGATTTTTCTACTCCCTTAAATCCGTTTGAAATATCTTCTAATTGTTTTAATCTGTTGGTATAAGTATCAAGTGTCTCTCTTCTTGCACCAGGTCTTGCCGCACTGATCGTATCAGCAGCCTGTACGATACAAGCAATCAGGGACTCAGGTTCTACATCACCATGATGAGCCTCAACTGCATTGATGATAATTGGTGATTCTTTGTATTTTCTACATAAATCAACACCAATCTGAATATGAGATCCTTCCATATCATGATCCACAGATTTACCAATATCATGTAAAAGACCTGCACGTTTCGCAGTTCTTACGTCTACACCAATTTCCGCTGCCAATAATCCGGAAAGCTGTGCTACTTCAATAGAATGCTTTAATGCATTCTGTCCGTAACTTGTCCTGAACTTCATTCTGCCGAGTAAGCGAACGAGTTCCGGATGAATTCCGTGAACACCAACTTCTAATGTTGCTGCTTCACCTTCCTCACGGATCATTGTTTCAACTTCTTTTTGTGCCTTTTCTACCATTTCTTCGATTCTAGCCGGATGAATACGTCCATCTACAATCAATTTTTCCAAAGCAATGCGGGCAACTTCTCTTCTGATTGGATCAAATCCAGACAAAATAACTGCTTCCGGTGTATCATCAATAATTAAATCCACACCTGTCATCGTCTCTAACGTACGAATATTACGTCCCTCTCGTCCGATGATTCTACCTTTCATCTCGTCATTCGGAAGCTGTACAACAGAAATTGTTGTCTCTGCCACATGGTCTGCTGCACATTTCTGAATGGCAGTTACCACATAATCTTTGGCCTTCTTATCAGCTTCTTCCTTTGCCTTGTTTTCCATTTCTTTGATTAATTTTGCGGTATCAAGTTTAACATCTTCTTCAACGGTTTTTAAGAGATATTCCTTTGCTTGTTCGGAGGTTAATCCAGAGATTCTTTCCAGTTCCTGTAAACGCTCTTCATTGAGCTTTGCAATCTGAGCTTTCTGCTTGTTGATTTCTTCTTCTTTTGCAGCAAAACCGGCTTCGCGTCTCTCGATGGATTCCAACTTCTTGTCTAAGTTTTCTTCCTTCTGTACGACTCTGCGTTCACTACGCTGAATCTCTGCTCTGCGCTCTTTTACTTCTTTGTCCAAATCATTTTTGACTCTGATGGACTCTTCCTTTGCTTCGAGCATTGCTTCACGTTTTTTGGTTTCTGCTGTCTTTACCGCTTCATCGATAATCTCACGTGCTCTATCTTCCGCATTACCAATCTTAGCATTTGCTACGTTCTTGTGGTAAGCAGTTGTGATAAAGTATGTCAGAACCGCAGTAACGATAAGTGTTATAACAACAGCGATCACTATCTGCAGCACAGGAGCACCTCCTTTATGAAATTTTCATTGTACATATAACATATAATTAGATTAATTTTCTGTCATAATTAACAACAGGTTAATTTTATTCTATTTTCATACTTATGTCAAGTCAATTACTGTTCAATATGCATAATATTGAATGACTCAAAAATAAGAATACAACATATTGTACAAATTTGTCAGATTTTCTCTGAAACAAAATTTTTCTCTCCGGCCTGCTCCTACTGCCGTTCCTGCTTCATGACATGAAGGATATCACTGCTTTTGAATCCCCTGCGGAGTAAAAACTGATAATTCTTCCGCTGTTCGCTGACATCTGCATCCTCAAAAGAATAATGCCGCTTCTGCAGTAACTCTGCAATCTTCTTCTGATCATCCGAAACATACTCTTCTTCTAATGCTGCATCAACCAGATTTCTTCCAATCCCTTTTGCCATCAGTTCCATCTTAAGTTTTTGTCTACTTTTCTTCTCCTGATGATAACGGATGTAGGTAGAAGCATAACGAAAATCGTCGATATAATGATAACTTTTTACATAGGCAATTGCGGATTCAATACAACTTTCCGGATATCCGTTCTGTTTCAGTTTGTCATAAAGCTGACGCTCTGTCCGGTCCTGCTTTTCCAACAGATGCATTGCCCTCTTGATTGCACGCTTTCCAAGGATTTCATTCAGAATCTTATCATAGACAGCCTCTGTGACAACACAGCCCTCCTCTATCCCAAGCTTTCGAATCTCTCCTTTATAAAGAACAACTTCTGTCCCATCATCAAACCGGATTCTTGCTTTTCCCTTCTCAAGAGGTACGACCGACATGACCTGAAGACTCATTCTTATTCCTCATCCTCTAATACTTCTGGCTCTCCCTCAGCATCCGTCTCTTCTGCAGTACCATCTAACTGGAATTTTTCTCTGACTTTTGCCTCAACCTCTTCACATACGAGTGGATTCTCTCTCAGATAAGTTTTCGCATTCTCACGTCCCTGACCAATCTTATCTCCGTTATAGGCATACCATGCACCGGACTTCACAATAATGCCACAGTCTGCAGCAAGGTCTAAAATATCTCCCTCTTTGGAAATTCCCTTACCAAACATAATATCAAACTCAGCCTCTTTGAATGGAGGTGCCACTTTATTCTTTACGATCTTCACACGGGTACGGTTACCGACAACCTCTCCTGCCTGTTTCAGAGATTCAATTCTACGGACATCCATACGCACAGATGAGTAGAATTTCAATGCACGTCCGCCGGTTGTTGTTTCTGGATTACCGAACATCACACCAACTTTTTCACGCAGCTGGTTAATAAAAATAACAATACAGTTCGACTTGCTGATGACTGCAGTTAATTTACGGAGAGCCTGGCTCATAAGTCTTGCCTGAAGTCCCACATGGGAATCTCCCATGTCTCCATCAATCTCTGCTTTCGGAACAAGTGCTGCAACAGAGTCAACAATCACGATATCCACTGCCCCGGAGCGAACCATCGTCTCTGTGATCTCAAGCGCCTGCTCTCCACAGTCCGGCTGTGAAATATACAACTCATCAATATTCACACCGATATTCTTGGCATAAGCCGGATCAAGTGCATGCTCCGCATCAATAAATCCTGCGATTCCGCCCCTTTTCTGTACCTCGGCAACCGCATGCAGGGCAACCGTTGTCTTACCACTGGATTCCGGACCATAGATCTCAATAATTCTTCCCTTTGGAAGTCCTCCAAGACCAAGTGCAATATCAAGACTCAAAGATCCAGTTGGAATTGTCTCAACATTCATATGTGCTGAATTATCACCCAGCTTCATAATAGATCCCTTACCATACTGTTTCTCAATCTGTGAAATTGCAGCATCTAACGCTTTCAATTTATCTTCTCTTGCCATTTTCTTTCCTCCAATACGAACTTATGTTCGTTTTCTTGTTCTTATAGTATTATACTTTGCCCTAAATGTCAACTACGAACATGAAACAATTCTGTCCCTGTTCATCCTTTTAAAATAGTTTTCCCCCTATTTAAACCATCACTTTCTATTTTTTGCCGGGATTTCATGCCGATCTGGCTGAAATAATTACTCTTGTAACATTTTATTTGATAAAAAAAGATTCTGCTATCTGCAAGATTGACTGTAACTGATAGATAGAAATTTGTCAAGGTGTTTTACAAAACACCCTGAAGCATTTCACGGATCGCATCTTTGCCCTGCACGCCGATTGCTTTTCCCTGAAACAGACCATAATGCATCACAACCAATGTCGGGATACTCATGATCTGATAATTCAGTGCCAGAGAAGCCTCTTCGTCCACATTCACCTTACCGAATTTTACTTTTCCATCCAACTCTGCGGCAAGCTCTTCTATAACCGTAGACTGCATTTTACATGGTTCACACCATTCTGCCCAGAAGTCAAGCACAACCGGGATCTTACATCCCAATACTTCTGCCTCAAAATTATCCTTTGTAATCGTTACAACTGCCATCTTTCTCTCCTTGTTTTTAATAGTTATCAGACAATTGCGAAACTCATCCTACGCTTCTTTCAATTGTTCAAAATTAACAAAATTTTCGAAAACACGCTCTCGCTACGTGTCGCTGGTAACGGTACTAAGAAGCCAGTCACGATTAGCATCGCACCTGCCTTCTAAGTGCCAATCGAACTTGTTCGATTTCTGCTCATCCAGTGTTTTCTCAAGCTTTTGTTAATTTTTCACAATTCAATTTATGTATTTATGAGTTTCGCATCTATTCCCGTCCGAACTCTGACAATACAAGTCCTTCATTTCGGTCAAGTACCATGCCGACACTCCATGAATTGACAAACAGTAATAATGGACGTCCTTTGAGATCCTGGATCTTCTTCATATCGGAAGTTCCAACGATCTTATCCATATTGATATCCTCATTTTCAATCCAGCGGATATGCTCATACGGAAGGTTGTCCATACGGATCTCAACGTTATATTCATTCTCCAGACGATATTTTAAAACGTCAAACTGAAGCACACCGACAACGCCGACGATGACTTCCTCCATACCCATGTTATATTCCTGGAAAATCTGGATTGCACCTTCCTGTGCGATCTGCTGCATTCCCTTCATGAACTGTTTACGCTTCATGGTATCCACCTGACGCACTCGCGCAAAATGCTCCGGCGCAAAAGTCGGGATTCCCTCAAACTTAAAAGGTTTTGCTGTTGTCAAGGTATCACCGATGGAGAAAATACCCGGATCGAACACACCGATAATATCTCCGGCATAAGCCTCATCCACGATGTGGCGCTCCTGCGCCATCATCTGCTGTGGCTGGGAAAGCTTGATCTTTTTATTGCCACCCTGTACGTGGGTAACTTCCATGCCCGCCTCAAATTTTCCGGAACAGATACGCATAAACGCGATACGGTCACGGTGCGCTTTGTTCATATTCGCCTGAATCTTGAACACAAACGCAGAGAAATCTTCCTGAAACGGATCGATCTCCCCGATATCTGCTTTTCTCGGAAGCGGAGAGTACGTCATTTTCAAAAAGTGCTGTAAAAATGTCTCCACACCAAAGTTTGTTAACGCGGAACCAAAAAATACAGGGGACAACTCACCTTTTGACACCAGATCCATATCAAACTCTGCACTTGCTCCGTCAAGCAGCTCGATTTCCTCTAACAGCTTTTCTTTTGCTGCCTCACCGATTTCATCTACAAGCGCCGGATCATCAATGTGAATGTGTCTCTCCGTTCCCTCTTTTGTTCCTTTTAACGTATCAGAGAACGTCATAACCTCTTTTGTATTGCGGTCATAAACACCTTTAAATCCTTTTCCGGAACCGATCGGCCAGTTGACCGGGCAGGTTGCGATTCCAAGCTCTTTCTCGATCTCATCCAACAGATCAAACGTGTCGTTCGCATCGCGGTCCATTTTGTTGATAAACGTAAAAATAGGGATATGGCGCATCACACAGACCTTAAACAGTTTTCTTGTCTGCGCCTCAACACCCTTTGATCCGTCAATGACCATGACGGCGGAATCTGCTGCCATCAAAGTACGGTAGGTATCCTCCGAGAAATCCTGATGTCCCGGCGTATCCAGAATATTGATACAGTAACCGCCATAATTAAACTGCAATACAGAGGAAGTGACGGAAATACCTCTCTCCTTCTCAATCTCCATCCAGTCAGAAACAGCGTGACGGGCAGTTGCCTTTCCCTTTACAGATCCGGCAAGATTGATCGCACCTCCGTAAAGCAGGAACTTCTCTGTCAATGTCGTCTTACCTGCATCCGGGTGGGAAATGATCGCAAAGGTACGTCTTTTTTCTATTTCTTTTCTTAAATCAGCCAAAATATATCCTCCAAATATAAAAAGCACAGCGGTTCTCAAAAAGAACCTGTAATGTGTAAATAAAGTCCCAAGAGACCGCTGTCATGTCTCATTGTAACACCGCACAGCCTGCTTTGCAGACTGCCGCCTTATAAGGATATAACGATAGCCGAAGAAAATCAAGGAAAATCTGATATTATTCCGTGTCCACCTCGCCTACTACAATTGGCGTAATGATCACATTTTCCGCGGAAACATTTGTTTTGCGTTTCACAATATCCTCCACCTGTGCGCGTTTTGCATCCGTCACTTCTCCCATATTTAAGACAACATCACAGCTGTCCTCGGTGATACTTACCACCACATCTGTGAATCCTTTTGCCTCCAAAAGCATTTCTGCCGCATTCTCGCGCTCCGCGATATCCGTCATCGCGATCATTTTATTGATCGCATCCTGTTTTAATTCATCGGAAATGGCATTATTGTTTACAATCTCCAGCAGAGTCTCCTTATTTTTTGAGCGGATCTGTTCACGGTTTAATTTCATTTCCGAAGCATAGTCGATATTGGCAACGGTCGTACTGGTGAGCACCGCCTCTCCCGGATTGACGACTTCCTCTGCCCCTGCTGTTCCATCTGCCACTGTCTGCCCTGTTCCTTCCGCTGCAGGTTCTCCCTCCGTGCCCGCCGCTGTCTCTGCGCTTCCATCCGTTACTGCCGCTGTCTCCGTCCCGTCCGGTTCCTCCGCCGTAAAAATCTCATTCTGCAAAACATCTTCATCCGAAATGTCGTAATCCTCTTCCAGTTCCCCTGCACTCACCTCTGCGTTTGCCGCCTCCGCCGCTGTCTGAAGTTTTCCGTCATCCATATTGTTATTCATGTAACTGAAATACCCTGCAACAGCGATCATAAGTGCCAGTGCCGTGATCACCAGCTGATTTTTTCGAAATATTTTCTTCATGTGATTCCTCCTTGTTTACTCCCTGGAACTACTCATCTTCACTACTTTTATTTTATGTGCCTCCACCCGGAATAATGCCATTACTGTATCGGAAATATCAGAAATTACCCTGGGATCATCCCCGCCCTCTGCCACCACCAGAACGCCCTCCACTTTGGGAAGCACTTCTTTTGTCACATAAGGCTGTTTTTCACTTCCGTTTTCCACATACACCGTTGTCTCCTCCGTCTCCTGCTCCGTCGTTGTACGGGTTCCTCCACCGGCATCACTTTCCTCGATACGGTTCGTCTGTTCTTTCTGATCTTTTTCCACGATCGTTTCACCGGAGTCCGACAGTGTGATCATCACCTCTGTCTCTCCTACCCCCTCCATCTGCCCAAGCACATGCTTCAGCCTCTTTTCCATCGCAGCCGCATATACATTCTGGCTGCCCTGCGTGCTCCCGGAATCCAGAACCGTTGCAGCTGTCTCCTGCCCCGCCGTACTTTCACTATCTGACTGCTTTGGTGATAACGGCATTGCAATGATCAGGATCAGCACACCTGTAAGTGCAATTGCGATCCAGTCACTTTTTTTGAGCTGCCGCAGTCTATTCATACAGGATATCCAACTGTTCTTCCGATAATTGATAATAACTCACCAGCTTTTCTTTTAATTTTCTATATGCGCCATCCTCAGAAGCCTGTTTTTTCTGTCCATCCTCCAGCACGACTTTTCCGATCACAATCCCTTCCTTTACCGGATTAGTCAGCGTCATGCGGATACATTTGATCTCATAATTTTCTGTCATCTCCACTGCGATCTCCTTCACTGCAAAATTTTCTTCCTGTGCCATCTGTGTAACATCAAGCGCAATGGCATCCTCATACTTTTTCACATAGTGATTATTGTCCAGATAAGTGATTTTTTCTGCATCTGTCTGGACCTCCTCCATCTTCTGTAAAAAAGACTGATATTCAATTTTTTCCAGAAAAGCGTCACTCTCTCCCATCCATCCCAAAACCGGATAGAGCAGTCCAAAGGCCAGGATCATCTGCGAAAAAAAACGGATATACTTCTGCATGCCCGCCTTCGGAACCATCTCAAGCAGTATCGTGAGCACAAGAAAAAGAATGACATAGCTTTTCAGATAACTAAAAATCCCGTTCATCGGCTCCTTCCCATTATCCTCAATAAATAAATCCCGACGCTGCCGCCGTCAGTGCGATCGTCACAAAAAACAACAGCACACTGTATCCCAGCAGTTTTACATAGAGCATACCTCCGTTTGCCAGACCTTTTAAGCAGCCGGAGATCCGCTTATCCGACACAGGCTCAGTCACTGCCGCTGCCAGTTTGTAAAAGAATGCAAGGCACAGCGCCTTGAGCAGGGGAACAAGACTGATCAGGACAAGCACCACAAGTCCCGCTGTCCCCACACAGCTTTTCATGACGATCCCTGCGCCAAGGAGCAGCTCGGTCACGCTGCCCACCGCATTTCCAAGCCCCGGGATCACAGAAGCCGTTTTTGCAAAAATCCCATGCCCCATCCGGTCTTTTGCCGGGCCAATCAGGTTCTGTACTACATTCAGCCCCAATACGAGCACTCCTGCGATTTTTATCCCCCAGCTGATCACCTCAGAAAACAGTTCCGTCAGATTTGAAAAGCGCTCCTCCGGCACAAAATGACCGAACATTTCCAACAGCACATAAATATGGATCAGAGGCATCAGCAGATTTAAAAACAGCCACTCCACCAGATAGATCACCAGAAATGCGGTCTGGTAAAATCCCGCAGCACTGCTCACATTTGAGGCAAACATCATGCTGAGACAAAACGTCGGCACCATGACTTTCATAAATTCCACACAGCTTTCCAATGACTTTGACACGACCTCCTGAAAGAGAAGAAATGTCTGCAAAAGCATGACTGCCATGACACAATACACCAGCAGAAAACATAGCTCCGAGATATACGACGCATGAAATGCACCCGCAAAGTTTTTCAGAACCGAAAAACAGAACGCCAGCAGTACAATTTCCAAAAGCATCTTCCGGTTAGCTGCTATCTCCCCAACGAGCGATGTTTTTATCGCAGAAAACACATGTTCTCCCCACGCTGTGCTTACCCCATCCTGCATCAGTTCTTCCACCAGACCGGAAAAAGAAACCAGCTCCACGCCATAGTCTTTTAAAAATGTATCCAATTTTCCATAGTCCATCTCATCCGAAAGTCCATCCAGATAACTATCTGTCTCTTCTGCATGAACCTTCACCGGACAAAAAAGCCCTGCAAGCATCAGAAACAGAATAACGCTCCACCGCCATCTCTCTTTTCTCATAAAAGGCTTCCTACCGTATCAATAAATGCCATCAGTACCGGGAGACTCACCACAAGGATCGACATTTTTGCAAAATTTTCAATCTGTCCTGCAATCGCACCATAACCGGAGTCTCTGCACACATTTACTGCAAATTCTGCTGCGTAGGTAATGCCCACCATTTTGATCACCAGACCAATATAAGTACTGTCAATGGCGATCATCCCCTCTAACTTCTCCACAAATTCCAACACGATCTGAACCTTTGTGATAATATAAATAAAAATGCAGATACAGACTGCCATGCTTAAAAACATACTGTATTCCTGCTTCTCTTTGCGCAGCGGAATTGCCATCAAAACCGCTGCGACACCTAAAATCCCCACTTTTATGATATCCATGTCTTTTTCACTCCCTGCCAGATTGTAACTGCTATATGATCTATAACGTAAAAAGCGACTGCATCGTCTCAAACAGTTCATAAATATAAGGCACGATCCAGAACAGCACGATGATAAGTCCTGCCAGACTGGTCAAAAAAGCATGTTCTTCCCGTCCACTGTGTTTTAACACCTGACTCAGCACGGTCACTAAAATCCCAACCGCAGCAATTTTAAAAATCAAATTTACACTCATAAAGTTCCTGCCTTTCCACAGCTTTCGGAGCTTTTACAAAAACAGAAGAATGACGATCAGCCCACACATCACACTGACGGTCTGATACACTTTCTGTTTTTCCTTTTGTTCTCCCCTCACCTGATCGATCACATAATCCAGACGTTCCAGATAATGTTCGAGGCTTTTTTCATTTTCTCCCATGCTTTTTCCGAAAAAGGCGCATCCTGCCCCTGCAAAGATTTCTTTTTCCTCCAAAGAGAGCCCCAGCCTTTTCTGCCACGCTTCGATCCGCTCCTGCCAGAGTTCCTGTCCGCATCCTCTTTCCTTCTTCTGTAATCCCTCACCCATCTCCTTGCAGATCTCATTCAGATACGGGTTTCTGCTGTGTATCGCATGTTCCAGCACTACCTCCATGGGATCCATCGTATACGCTGTTTCATTTACAATGTCTAAGAGCAGTTTCCGTATGTCATAAAGCAGCCGCAGATGATTTCTCAGATCCATTTGGATTTGAAATCCAAAACCAACGCTTGCCAGAAGAATCAACATACTTCCCAGCACTTTTAACATGTGATCCGCTCCATATGCTCGTCATAAACCTGCATTTTTCTCCTCCCGTTGGTCTCTTTTTCCAGAAAAATGAACCGCTGAAAAAGTCTTCGCTCCATCCACCGTTTCAGATACGGTTTTTCCGACAGTTCTTTCATATTCCCTGCATGGATCGTGCCAAGCACTCTGCTCCCACAGTTTAATGCCTGCTCTACCGCATAAAAATCTGACTCGGCTCCAAGTTCATCCACCGCAATGATCTGCGGTGACATGGAACGGATCAGAAGCTGCATTCCCTCTGCCTTTCCACAGCCGTCCATCACATCGGTTCTCGGTCCCATGTCATTCTGTGGCACACCGTGAAAACTTGCCGCAATCTCCGAGCGTTCATCCACCACACACACCTTCAGCCTGATCCCATATGCCTCCCCATTCGACAACGCACGGATGGAATCCCGCAAAAGTGTTGTTTTTCCGGCTCCCGGCATCGACAGGATCAACGTGTTATAAATGCTGTTCTTCTGCCGGATCAGCGGCAATATTTTCTTTGCGCATCCACACTTTTCGTGGGCAATCCGGATATTTAAGAACGTGATTGGACTGATCCCTGCAATTTTTCCATCCACCAGAACGGTCTGCCCTGCCACGCCAACCCGGTGTCCTCCCTCGATCGTGATATACCCCTGCTTAATCTCCTCTTTGTAGGCATACAGCGAATAATTGCTGATATAATTTAACATTTCCCGCAGATCAGCCTCGCTCGCATGGTACAGATCTTTTTCCCATCTTCTGTAGTCCTTTTCGCTACAGAACATTTGTTCTTTTTCTTTGCCGATCAGATAACAGTTATCGCTTCCATAGCAAAACTCGATTGGTTGTCCGACTCTCACCCGGATCTCCTCCAACCCGCTCTGCCATGTATCGTCCTGAAAAAATGTTCTCATATGTACCGGAAACAACAATCTTATTTCACACAAGGCGGCACCTCACTTTCTGTTCCATCCTCACGGAATTCTTTTTTAAGAAAAAAAAGCCATGGGAGTTTGTTTTCTCCCATGACTAATTCTATGACTTGTCTTTCTTTTTATGACTGTTATTCTATTCTTTTCTTACATTCTCTCCGGTGCAGAAAATCCTAATACATCGATACAGGTCTCAAGAACGGACTTTGTAAGCTCTAACAGACGGATGTATGATTTCTGGACTGTCTCATTCTCCTCGGACATGATCTTGGTTCCATGATAGAAACTGTTGAATGCATTGGCGAGGTCATAAATATAGGAACAGATCTTATGAGGTGCTGTCTCCTCAAAAGCGCTCTCCATCACTGCATTGAACTTGGAGAGCTCTAACATTAAATCTTTCTCGCTCTTAGAGTGCGCCGCCCCGATGACTGCACCGCTCTCATCTTTTCCAAGACCGTGATATTTGTTTAAGATCGATTTGATACGGACGATCGTATACAGGATGTATGGACCTGTATTTCCTTCAAAAGAAGTAAAGCGGTCAATATCAAAGATGTAATCTTTGCTTGCCTGATTGCTCAGATCACCGTATTTGATCGCTGCAAGTGCGACCATTTTTGCAGTGTTCTCTGCTTCCTCTGTGCTGATTCCAAGGTTCTCCTTTGTTTTCTGGTTCTCCTGGATTTTTGCAAGCATCTCCTCATTAATACCGGAGATCAGATGCTCTAAACGCATCACACCGCCATCGCGGGTCTTAAATGGTCTTCCGTCCTTGCCATTCATCGTACCAAAACCTAAAAACTTCAGTTCTGTTTCCGGTTTTACAATACCTGTTTTTCTCGCACAGCGGAATACCTGTGTGAAATACAATTCCTGACGTTTATCCACAACATAAATAAGTTCATCCGGATTGTAATCTTTCATTCTCCATACCATTGTGGCAAGATCTGTCGTATTATAAAGAGAAGCTCCGTCTGATTTTAAGATCATGCATGGCGGGATCTCTTTCGTGTCAGTCTCCTCTTTGACATCCACGACAAGAGCACCGTCGCTGATATAGGCAAAGCCATCGTCCTTCATCTTCTGTACCATGTCCGGAATATATGGCTGTGCATCAGACTCGCCCTTCCACAACTCAAAGGAAACATTCAAGTTTGCATAGTTTCTCTTTAAGTCTGTCACGGACACATTTAAAATATGTTTTAAAAGTGCCTGATAACCGCGTTTCCCATGCTGCAGTTCAAAAGTTGCCTGCATGGCTGCTTCCTTATACGCCTCATCCTCTTTGGATTTCTTGCTGGCAGTCGGATAAATCTCCTCTAACTCAGAGATTGTAAATGGTGCTTCTTCTGGATACTCTCCGGTGTAAGCATCATCAAAATAAACGAGTTCCGGTCTTCTTAACTTTAACTCTGTGATGATCAGTCCCATCTGAAGTCCCCAGTCGCCCAGATGCACGTCACCGATCACATTGTGTCCCATAAATTTGCCGATACGCTTCACACTCTCACCAATGATCGCAGAACGCAGATGTCCTACATGGAGTGGTTTTGCAACGTTTGGTCCGCCATAGTCGATCATAATGGTCTTTGGTGCTTCTGTCTTTTCACATCCAAAACGTCCCTCATCTTCCTGCATTTTTGCAACATAATCTGCAAGGTATGCCTCATCAATTTTCAGATTGAGGAAGCCCGGTTTTACAGATTCTGCCATCGCAAAAATCGGGTTTGCAGCAAGTTTTTCCACCACTTCGTCTGCGATCATAAATGGGGCTTTTTTGTATTCCTTGGCGGCTGCCATGGCGCCGTTACACTGGTATTCACAAAGATCAGGTCTGTTTGATAAAGTAACCTTTGCATATTTTGCATCATATCCGCATTCTGTAAATGCTTTTGTCACTTCATCTGTGATCAAATCCAAGATTTTCTTCATAACTTTTTCCTTTCGTTCTCTCTTATAGATACTGCTAACTATATAGTTTACTTGCGTTTTCAGAAATCGTCAATATTTTCTTAAAAATTATTAAAATGCCATGAGAAAGAGAGTTTTATCTCTTTGACATGGCATTTTTATAACCTTCACATTTATTCATTCTTAAAAATAACATTTCTCATTTTTGCCAATGCATTCAATAAGATAGAGCCAAGAATACAGCAGCAGATCACTTCTCCCGCGCCGACGGTCAGCATGTAAAAAGGAATTGCGACATCATGTCCACCAACTTCCATCGCAAGTCCGTATCCATAGCGCAATACAAATGGAATGATCACCATATTTGCGATCACCGGAGGAAGCGTGCACAAAAACTTATGTTTCCGCAGTAAATATGTTCCGACTGCACCGAGTAATGTTGCAAGGCTTCCGAACACGACATCATAAACCGCTGCCCCTGTCAGCAGATTGCTCAACAGACACCCGATCGCCAGTCCCGGAATCGCTGCCGGTGTAAAAAATGGTAAAATGGTAAGTGCTTCGGAAATTCGTACCTGAATGGCACCGGAAGCTAAGTTAAATGCACTGATAAAAATAGTCAGCACAACGTAGATCGCTGCGATCACTGCAGCCTGGGTAAGAAATAATACCTTTTTGTTTCTCATATGTTTTTCTCCTTTAGTTTTGTTTTTCGTCAGGAAGGTTCCGAACTGACGTTTGTTTTTGCAGAATTGTACCTCTGCATGAAAAAATCGTTGTGTTATTCACACAACGATTTATAAACTATCATATTCTGCCTGCAATTGCAAGACTTTTTTATGATGGTTCCCATATGCCCTGCTGTGCAGTATTCACAACACCAAGAAATTTTCCAATTTAAGCAAAAAAATTTTCCGCCAGCGTAATACTTCCGATATAAACCACAGGTCCTGTCATAAACACGCGGTCGTCCTCTGCAAATTCCACAAGCAGATCTCCGCCCTGCATATGAACCTGCACACGGTTTCCCACCAGTCCGAGTTTATGTGCTGCAGATGCCGCCGCACAGGCTCCCGTGCCTGACGCATATGTGTACCCGGCTCCCCGCTCATAGATTTCAATCTGAATATTTTCCCGGTCAACTACGTGACAGAGCTGCATATTGATCCGGTTTGGAAAATATTTTGAATTTTCCACATATGGTCCTAAATGCAACGCTTTATTCTTGCTGATTTCTTCCATCATCACGACACAGTTTGGGTTTCCCATAGACACACAGGTGATATTGTAAAAATTATCACAGAAGAAAACGGATTCATTGATCATATCTCCCTCAAATCCTACCGCATGGATACTGTCTGCCCCAAACGCGGCGTATCCCATATCGACTTTCATATGCGATGCATCCTCGTCTAAAAACTCCACCTGTACCGGTCCTGCCTTTGTCCAGAGCTCATAACACTTCTCTTTCACATATCCGGCATCTTTCAAATACTTTGAAAAAATCCGGATGCCGTTGCCGCTTCTCTCAGCTTCACTTCCATCCGGATTAAAAATACGTACTTTTATTTTTTCATTTTCAAACACAGGCCCAGATAAAATACCGTCTGCTCCCACTCCGGTATTGCGCCTGCACAACAGCTGTATCTGCCGTTCCTGTAATAATTCACGGTTCTGATTCGGATCATAGATCAGATAATCATTCCCAAGACCGTGATACTTTTTTAATGTAACCAAAACGATCCCACCATCGCCTGTTCTTACTATTACATTATGTGGCAGACTACAAAATGTGCATCTGCCCGCAACCCTGCCAAAACAGCTTCAGGATTCCTATCCCTCATGCTGCTCATGTTCGATCAGGTTCTGTAATCTGTCATCTTTCTCATGCAGGATCTGTTGGATTTTTGTCTGTGACACTTCATCGATTGCCTCGATCTCTGCCTGTTTTAACTCTGACTCTTCGTCATAGACATGATTTTCCTGTGGATATATGCCGACGGCATGTTCCCGCTCTTTTTCTTCCTCTTCGCCGCCAATTGCTTCCGGGGAACCATAGGAAACATTCCAGTATTTTATGATACTTCTTTTCATTTTTTCCTGTCTGTTCTTCTCATCGATCAAATCTTTCATATATGCACCAGCCTCTTGTTGTATTCTTCGTATCCCATTTGATTCTGCTTTTTTTAAACAATCCGTCTCTACTGAAACGATTTTCTTACCGTGTATAGTATAGCATTTTTTTCCAATAAAAAAAAGTTTCTTTCTGTATAATTTTTTCTTAAATGCCACATCCTCATTAATAGCATCCGACATCGACAGACCTCGGAGCTGATCCTGATTTTAGAAAAGACCGGAGGATAGCAACATGCCTGCATATAAAGTAGAAATCTGTGGCGTCAATACCGCCAAACTCCCAATTTTAAAAGAAACCGAAAAAGAAGCCCTGTTTGCACGGATCCGGCAGGGCGATCAGGAAGCAAGAGAGATGTATATCAAAGGCAACCTGCGCCTTGTGTTAAGTGTGATCAAGCGTTTCTCCGGCAGCCATGAAAATCTTGATGACCTGTTCCAGATCGGCTGTATCGGACTGATCAAATCCATTGACAACTTTAATCCAGATCTGCAGGTAAAATTTTCCACTTATGCGGTACCTATGATCATCGGGGAGATCCGCAGATATCTGCGTGACAACAACAGTATCCGTGTGAGCCGCTCCCTCCGCGACACTGCCTACAAAGCGATCCATGCCAAGGAAGTTCTGTCCAAAAATTCATTTAAGGAACCTACACTGCAGGAAATCGCAGAGGAATCCGGGGTTGCCGCAGAAGACATTTTATACGCACTGGATGCGATCCAGAGTCCGGTAAGCCTCTATGATCCGGTCTACACCGATGGGGGCGATACCCTCTATGTCATGGATCAGATCAGTGATAAGAAAAATAAAGAAGAAAACTGGGTGGAAAAGCTCTCTCTAAGTGATGCCATGAACCACCTGTCAGAACGCGAAAACTTCATTATCAACCTCCGCTTTTTTGAAGGAAAAACACAGATGGAAGTGGCGGATGAGATCCATATTTCCCAGGCACAGGTCAGCCGTCTGGAAAAGTCTGCATTGAAAACCATCCGCCAATATCTTACCCTATAATATTATCTCGACCATTTATCACATAATGCATTAATCTGATCTGCAAATTTTGCAAGTTCCTTGTTCGGCAGACCCTCGCACTTATTAATAACCTCAAGCAGCCTCTGTCCTGCCGCAAGAAGTCTTGCAAATACGTTGCTGGAAGCTTTTGATGATCCATTTTTCTTCTTCTCAATCATCTCTCTGCTTCCGTCCGCAATCTGCTCTCCTGTCACAAGATCAAACGTATCGCCGCTATATGGTGCATACGTGTCATACCCATATACTTCATGCACATGCGCCGCAAAATTCTCCGTCACTTTGTCGTCCCCATGTACAATAAACACTTTTTTCGGTGGTGTCTCAAATGCCCCAATCCACTTTGTCAGATTATTCCGGTCTGCGTGACCGCTGATTCCCGGAAGATTCTCAATCTTCGCATGTACCTCGATGGTCTCACCAAAAAGCTTTACCTGCTTTGCCCCATTTAAAAGAGAATTTCCAAGTGTTCCGGGAACCTGATAACCAACAAATAAAATCGTGGAATCCTTTCGCCAGAGGTTGTGTTTTAAATGGTGGCGGATACGTCCTGCCTCACACATACCGGATGCGGAAATAATAACTTTCGGCTGCTCGTCGAAATTGATCATCTTGGATTCATCACTCGTGATTGCCATGCGCAGTCCCGGAAAACCGATTGGGTTAATTCCCTGATGCACAAGATCCAACGCTTCCTCGCTGAAACAGTCCTCCACGTTCTTATTAAAGATCGTAGTTGCCTCCACTGCCAGCGGACTATCGACAAACACCGGGAAATTCTCAAACTCCGGCAGCAGATGTTCCGTCTTGATCCTTCGGATAAAGTAAAGCATCTCCTGCGTTCTTCCTACGGAAAATGCAGGGATCACAAGATTTCCACCTCTTGTAAAGGTATCCTTCAATACCCCTGCAAGTGCGACTGCATAGTCCGGCGGTGTCTCATGCTCTTTGTCACCGTACGTGGACTCCATTACAACATAATCCGCGTCTTTGATATACTGTGGATCTTTGATCAGTGGACGATTGCCGTTTCCGATATCCCCCGAAAATACAACTTTGACTTCTTCATCGTCCTCTCTGATCCACATCTCAATGCTGGACGAGCCAAGCAGATGTCCTGCGTCCACAAACCGTACCTTTAATCCGTCACAGATCTCCACAATGCTGTTATATTCACACGGCACAAAGTGTGTCAGCACCCCCATTGCGTCATTCATATCGTACATTGGTACCACTTCCGGTTTTCCGGCCCGTTTTGCTTTCCGGTTTCTCCATTCTGCCTCAAACATCTGGATATGTGCGCTGTCTTTTAACATGATATTACAGAGTTGCGTTGTTGCCTCTGTCGCAAAAATCTGTCCCCGGAATCCATGATTATACAATAGCGGCAGCAGACCGGAATGATCAATGTGTGCGTGTGTCACGAACACATAATCCACCGCTGCTGCATTCACCGGAATCTCCTGATTCACATACAGATCCGGTCCCTGCTCCATACCACAATCCACCAGTACATGTTTATCCCCGAATGTTACATAATGACAGCTTCCTGTCACCTCATGCGCTGCACCCAAAAATTCTATCTGCATCTGTCCTTCCCCCTGTCTGTAAATTCCAGTCCGTTTTCATCTGATCCCCATGCAGCCATCTGCTGCATGTTGTCTCATCTGTCCACTGTCTGTTCCCATTGTCAAATAGTTCGACTTCTCCTTTAATTTATAACACAATTATACTCCTGTTATTCAAATCGTACAATTTCTTTTTTCAATCTTCCCATAATTTTTTTCTCAAGTCTTGAGATATAGGACTGGGAGATTCCAAGCATATCTGCCACCTCTTTCTGTGTCTTCTCCTCCCCGTCAGAAGTATTCAGTCCGAACCTCAGTTCGATGATCATCCGTTCCCTTCCGGACAGCTTTTCGATCGCAGTCTTTAACAGTTTCCGCTCTACATCCGTTTCCATGTCTTTCCCCACGACATCCTCATCCGTCCCCAGAATATCCGATAAGAGCAGTTCATTTCCATCCCAGTCCACATTTAACGGTTCATCGATGGACACCTCCAGTTTTGTCTTGCTGTTTCTCCTCAGATACATTAAAATCTCATTTTCAATGCAGCGCGATGCGTAAGTGGCCAATTTAATATTTTTGTCCGGATTAAAGGTATTGATCCCTTTGATGAGACCGATCGTTCCTATGGAGATAAGATCCTCCACTCCGACCCCTGTGTTATCAAACTTTTTTGCTATGTATACAACCAGCCGCAGGTTGTGTTCGATCAGCTCCTTTCTCGCCCGCTCTGCATGCACACCATCGAGCATCCGGATACAGTATGCTTCCCGCTCTCCCTCCAACGGTGGCGGCAAAATCTCTGCGCCTCCAATATAGTGCACCTCATCTTCCTTTCGCAAAAAAAGGCTGCAAATCCCGGACAGAAAATGAACCTTTTCATATCTTGGCAGTACAAGTCTCATGATCATGTTTTGTTCCTCTTTCCTGACACTCCAGCATAGATGCATGAAGAATCATATCATATTCTTTTCCTTCCAATAATCCTTCATTTGCAATTCCAACCGTTGCCGGTCTTATCTCGACTTCGTGCCTTCCATTCTGAATTTTTATGCATGTGATCTCTGTCACCGGCAAAAGCCCCTCCTTCTGCCCCAGGGAACAATAAGGGATAAAATGTACCCTGTCCTTTTTCGGATTTAAGATCTTTGCGGCCACTTTTTTACTTAAAATACATACTGGTCTATGATTATATGGATCTCTCAACTGATTTCCACTGTCCCAGTACCCCATAATCTCCATCGCATGCCCCCGATGCACCAATGTCACTGGAAAAAGCTGATTTCCAAACTGTTTTCTACGTCCCAGATACCATGTAACAACCGACAGAACCAGTGCCGCAATGACCGCCTGAATCCAGAAAAATGTCATTCCTGTTGCACTGCTTCTCAATAATTCCATAACCCCGCCAAGGAAAATGACCATCAGATAAATGACTGCCCAGTTTTCTAAAAACTCACGCCACGAACTTTTTCCAAAACACAGAACAACCATTCCTGTATTGAGCAGGAAGTGAATCAGAATCGCCCTGCAAAAAGGCTCCGTAACGGTCAATGTAATGATCAGAGTTCCTATGGATGACAGAAATGCAATAAACCACAGTCTTCTTCCCTTTACCCTGCGCCGCAAAAGACAATTTGCGCCCGCAAGCGCAATAAAATCCATCCACAGATTCTGTAACAGATAGACATCTGCATAAAAAATATATATTTGGAACCACTCCCTCCTTTTCCTTCTCCATAGTCACATTATATTTTTTTAGAACCATCTTTTTTGTCAAAACACTCCCTCTACTTTCAGAAGTTCATCCAGTTTTTCTGACAAAAAAAGACCGTTACACGAAAACCTTATGATCTTCATGTAACGATCCTGTCATCTTCTTATGTAATTATCTTCTGGAATTCTTAAGGAAATCCGGAATCTTGATATCCATCTGCTGTACAGAGCTTTCTGGCTGGCGTGGTTTCTGAATACCAGAGAAAGTTGGTGCCGGGTTTGGCTGTACCGGAGTTGTATAACCAGCCTGTGCTGCTGGTCTTGGTGTTACAGGTGCTGTTGGTCTTGGAACAGTTCCCATGTTCTGATACTGCATCTTAGGAACAATTTTGCTTGCTGCGTTTGCACCGGCAGTCTCAAGTCCTGTTGCAATAACCGTAATGGTTGCCTCATCTGTCATAGACTCATCAAACTTCGCACCGAAGATAATATTGGCATCATCTCCTGCAAGATCCTGTACATAGCTTGCTGCATCATTTGCATCCATTAAGGAGATATCTCCGGAAATATTAATAATAACGTGTGTTGCACCGTTAATAGTTGTCTCAAGCAATGGGCTGGCAACTGCAAGTTTTACAGCTTCGATCGCCTTGTCGTCTCCCTTGGCAGAACCAATACCGATATGTGCAAGTCCCTTGTCCTTCATAACGGTGGAAACATCCGCAAAGTCAAGGTTAATGAGTGCAGGTAAATTGATAAGGTCTGTGATTCCCTGTACTGCCTGCTGTAATACTTCATCTGCCTTCTTCAATGCATCCGGCATTGTAGTACGTCTGTCTACGATCTCTAATAATTTATCATTTGGAATGACAATCAGTGTATCTACGCTCTCTTTTAAACGTTCAATACCACCGGTTGCGTTCAACATACGCTGTTTTGCTTCAAATTTGAAAGGTTTTGTAACAACACCTACCGTTAAGATTCCCTGCTCTTTTGCAATCTTGGCAACGACTGGTGCGGCACCTGTACCGGTTCCACCACCCATACCACAGGTAACGAAAACCATGTCTGCACCTTTCACTGCAGCTGATAACTCCTCTGCGCTCTCTTCCGCTGCTTTCTGTCCAACCTCAGGCTGTGCTCCTGCACCAAGTCCTTTGGTAAGCTTCTCACCGATCTGGATCAATGTCGGTGCCTTACATAACTGTAATGCCTGCTTATCTGTGTTGATACCAATAAACTCAACACCGCCAATATTTTCATCGATCATTCTATTTACAGCATTATTACCAGCTCCTCCAACTCCGATCACGATAATTTTTGCACTGGCATCTGCTTCTGTTGTTCTAATTTCCAGCAAGGTAGTTCCTCCTTCATATCTCCCTATATTTATGTCAAATATGATAACCAGACAAGCCCATTTCTACTTTGTTTAGTTATCTACTCTCGAAATCATACTATATTTTGCGTTTTTTAACTCTTATAAACTATAATATAATTTTTCCTACAACAAATCAACCGCTTTTTCAAAAAAAATCAAGTTTTTTTACGGTTTTTATTGTTCCACTGGCGGCATATCCTCCGCCGGTGTATTTTCGGCTGGCTGCTGCTCTTCGGCCGGTGTATTCTCTGCCGGCACATCCTGTGCAGGTTGTTCTTCCGCTGGTGTATCTGCCGACGGCTCCTCAGAAGGCTCTTCTGTCGTCTCCTCTTCTATTTCCGATTGTTCTTCTGCCCTGTCCCAGATAATGTCGGTCGTCTCCGGTGTCCATGTCTCTAAATGGAGTGTGCCGCTAAGTCCGTCAAGCTGTGGCAAAATAATGGATAACCTCACAACTTTCTGTGACAGGTTGTCCTCAGAACCAATTTTCACCTGAATTGTTCCATAGTAAAGCACCGGCTCCATGTTACTGTCATACTGGATCTCATCCGGGAGCAGATTATATTTTTTCAAAGTCTGTGTCAGGTTCAGTAAATCCCGCAAAATATCACTGTTCTCTAATTGCAGTTTCTCATAAAGTACCACTTCCTCACAGGAGATTCCTGTGATCTTTGGCACACCGTCAATCACTTCCGTAGATGTCTCGACTACAAATCCATCTTTGTCAAAATAAGCATTCTGACCAATGGAATTAATATAAAGATAGCCGAGCATTCCTTTTTCGTAAACTTTAATATGTACGGTATGGGGATTGTCCAGTGAAACCTCCATCGTATCTACAAACGGAACTTCCCCGATATCCACAAATCTGTATTTCAGATCTACATACAGGGAATTCCAGGAATATTCATCATTCAGCACCATGTTTTCAATCTGTGTGGAGCTGTACAGTTCATTTCCCTCCACGACAACGTTTTCCACGGTAAAAACATTCATGACAATGAAAACGCCCGCTGCGATAAGCAGAATCAATATCAACAGGATGTACAATCCTATCTTTCTGCGCTTTTTTCTTCTTCTCTCTTCTTTTATCATATTTAATTAACCTCAAATTTAATTCCCTTTGCCACGGAAAGCGCAAGCCCCATCTCTGCAAGCAGGAATAAAACCGAAGTACCTCCATAACTGATAAACGGCAGTGAAATACCGGTATTCGGGATCGTATTGGTCACAACCGCAATATTTAAAATAACCTGGATGGACAAATGCGCCATAATACCAACCACGACCAGCGCCCCATAAAGGTCTGACGCATTATTGGCAATGATCATAAATCTCCAGATCATCAGCAGAAACAATAAGATCACGCACACCGCGCCAAAAAGTCCAAGTTCCTCACAGATAACAGAGAAAATCATATCATTCTGCGCCTCAGGAATAAATCCCAGCTTCTGCATACTCTCGCCAAGCCCTTTTCCAAATAAACCGCCGGAACCGATCGCATACAGTCCCTGTAAGGTCTGATAACCCTTCTCGTAGGCTTCCGGATTCAGCCAGATCTTGATACGATCCATCCGGTATGCCTCAAAACTGATGAAAACAACACCTACCACACCGACTGCCGCTGCCATCAACACAAAGTGGGAATACTTCGGACTGGCAACAAACAACATACAGACTGCAATTCCAAGTATAATGATCGCTGTACTTAAGTTATTATAGGCGACCACCGCAACGATTGGGAGCACAATGGCCATAATCTTGACAAGACTCATGAACTCTCCCATCTTCTGTGGTGTCTTATAAATAACCGTTGCCAGAAAAATAATAACCGCAAACTTGGCAAACTCTGACGGCTGGAAAGATAACGGCCCGATTTTTAACCATCTCGCCTGACCGTTTGCCTCTGTACCAATAAAAATAACGGCGGTACAGAGCACGATAGCTGCCAGATACGCCATGGAACTCACCTTCATCCAGAACCGATATGGGATTTTCGATACAATATACATACCCACGATCCCCAGTCCTGTTGCAAACAACTGTCTTTTTACAAAATAGGAAGCATCCCCAAACTTATTGGAACCTGCATAGGAACTGGTACTGTACAACATGACCAATCCAAAACACAAAAGAAAAATGATCAGAAACAAAAGACTGTAATCGAAATATTTAATTGGCTTTTTTTTCTTTTCCGTCTGCTGACCTCTTGCCATTCCAATTCCTCATTTCTTATTTACTGCACGTCATGCCATTATGCCTGACATTTTTTATTCTGCCAGATTGCGCACGTATTCCTTAAAAATGCGTCCGCGCTCCTCATAGTTTGCGAACATGCCCCAGCTTGCACATGCAGGGGAAAGCAATACCGCATCCCCGCTCACTGCGTTTGCATAACAGGTGTCAATTGCCTCCTCAAATGTATCACAGAGTATGACATCCTCAAAGCCATGTTTCTTCGCACATTCCGCAATCTTTTCCTTCGTCTGACCGATCAGCACGAGTTTCTTCACCTTGCCATCAAAACTCTCAATCCACTCATCATATTCAGACTGTTTGTCATAACCTCCACCGATTAACAGTGTCGGACGGTTCATCGCGCGGATTCCCTGGATTGCCGCATCCGGGTTTGTTCCCTTGGAATCATTGTAAAACTTCACGCCGCGTTTTTCTGTCACATACTCAATTCTATGCTCGACTGCCTGGAAACGTTTCAGCACTTCCACAATTTTATCCATCGGCACACCAAAGCTTAACGACATTCCAACGGCAGCCATGACATTCTCATAATTGTGTTTTCCCAAAATATTCAGCTCGTTTACACTGATCACTTTTGTGTCCATTGTGCCGTCTGCATAAAAAATATCTTCTCCATCCAGATAAAGTCCCTTTTCCAGTCTGCGCCTGCTGCTGAAAAATACAACTTTTGTCTGAAGTGTCCCGCCAAACCTGCGAAGCACTTCATCCTCATAATTCAACACACAGGTATCCCCGGCGGTCTGATTCTTCGTAATGCTCTCTTTTGTCTCGATATAACATTCCATCGTATGATGACGGTTCAGATGATCCGGTGTGATATTTAAAATAGCTGTCACTTCCGGCGCAAACTCATGTGTTGTCTCTAACTGGAAGCTGCTGATCTCTGCGACTGTCACAGTATCCTCTGTCGTGTCTGCCGCTACCGATGTGTATGGGATTCCAATATTGCCGACCACTTTCACATCATCGAAATAATTCGCCATGATCTCACCCACAAGCGAAGTTGTCGTAGTTTTTCCGTTTGTTCCGGTAATTGCAATAATTCTTCCTTTTGCAAAATGATAGGCAAGTTCGATCTCGCCCCAGATTGGAATCTGTCGGTTTCGAAGTTCATTGACCATCGGAAGATCCGTCGGTACACCCGGACTTAGCACAACAAGATCAATGCGTGCCATATCTTCCGATGCAAGTTCTCCCAAAAGGATCTCTGCTCCGGCAAATACCGGATTTTTCTCGATCAATGCTGTCACATCTAAATCTTTATTTCCATCAAAAAGTACAAATGTGATTCCTTTTTTTCTGAGCAGTTCTGCGGCTGCAACTCCGCTTTTTCCAGAACCTACTACTAACACTCTTTTTCCTTCTAAATTCATCGTCTTATCCTTCCAATCTCCTGCCACGAATCCGGCAGGTCATTTTGCAATTTTCCAATGCAATTTATAAGCCTAATAATGCAAGCATGCAAAGCAGTGCTGTCACGATTGCAAACACTGCGACAACTCTCGTCTCTGACCATCCACCAAGCTCAAAATGATGATGGAGCGGAGCCATTCTGAAAATCCGCTTTCCAACACCTGTTTTTTTCTTAGTGTATTTAAAATAAGTAACCTGAACCATAACAGATATGACTTCTGCCAGATAAATCAGTCCAACGATCAGGATATATAATGGCATCTGGAGCATATAGGCAGTTGCCACAACAAAGCCGCCCAGTGCCAGGGAACCGGTATCTCCCATGAAAACACTTGCCGGATACACATTAAATAATAAGAATCCAAGCAAGGCTCCTGCTACTGCACAGGTGATTGGTGCAATCCCTGCATTCGTTCCGATTGCCACAACGGAGAAAAAAGTCGCAACCATAATGGTAACACTTGACACAAGGCCATCCACACCATCGGTAAAATTCACACCGTTTACGGTTCCGATCACTGCAAAATAAAGTAATGGAATCGCAAGCCATCCGATATTTAAGTACTTTCCGCCGGAAAATGGGATCAACATAGTAAGTTCAATTCCGGAATAACGCACCATGTAAACTGCAAATACTGTTGTCACAATAAACTGTAAGATCATCTTCTGCCACGGGAGCAGTCCGTCTGATCTGCGAAGCACTACCTTCAGATAATCATCCAGAAAACCGATCACACCGAATCCTACGGTCATAAAAAGGATTGGGATAATTCTCGGATAATCTTTGACATAGAACAGGGAGGTAATGATAATACTTGCCAGTATCATAAGTCCACCCATAGTCGGGGTTCCATTTTTCTTCAAATGGGATTCCAACTCTTTACGCTCCGTCTGCCCCACCTTTAACCGTTTCAAAAAGGGGATCACGATCGGTCCTAAAATGGCACTGATTGCAAAAGAGATCAAAACTGGTATCACTATTTCATAATCCATGACTAAACACCTCTTGTATTTTTTCTAACGTTCAATTCGCCTAACTAGTATACGTTATTTCATCTCATTTATCAAGGTAAGGCAAAATGTTTTCGAATATTTCCTTCGCCACAGGAGCAGCGATCGTTCCGCCGTAGTAAATCCCCTGCGGATTGTTGATGACAACAAGCACAAGCACCTGCGGATTGTCAGCGGGCGCAAATCCGAGAAACGATGAAATGTATTTATGGTCGCTTCTTGGAAGTGTCTGTGAAGTTGCTGTCTTTCCACCGATGGAAAAGCCCTCAATTTTGGCATTTTTTCCGGTTCCCTCTGACACCACTTTCTCCAGCAGATAGCGCATCGTTTCCGAAGTTTCTGCTGTGCAGATATTCTCATGGGTTTCATAGGAAAAAGTTTTCACACTGTTTCCTTCCGCATCCTGCACCCGCACTCCAAAATGCGGTGTCACACGCGTTCCTCCATTTATAATAGAAGAAACGGTCGTAACAAGCTGTATCGGTGTGATCTGAAACGACTGCCCGAAAGAGATCGTGGCAAGTTCCACCGGACCGATATTTTCCGTCTTATGCATGATTGTTCCCGCTTCCCCCGGAAGATCAATATTCGTTTTGGATAACAGCCCGAACTGTTTGAAGTAACCGACAAAGTTCTCCGCGCCTAACCGCTCGCCAAGTTCCATAAAAACCGGGTTGCAGGAGTTCATGATCCCTGTCTCGAATGTTTCCGCTCCATGTCCTGTCGTTCTCGCACACCGGATTCTTCTGTCCTCCACAATTTTATAACCCGGACAGAAAAATGCATCGTCCAGTTTTACCACTCCCTCTTCTAGCGCTGCCGCTGCCGTAATAATCTTAAATGTGGAACCCGGCTCGTAGGTATCACTGATACACTGGTTTCGCCACATTTTATTCAACAGATTCTGTTTTTCTTCCGCTGACACGGATTCTCCGGTGTCTCCAACCAGCGTAAACGGATCGTTCAGGTCAAATTCAGGATAATTCACCATCGCCATAAGTTCGCCGTTCTGCGGGTTCATCACGATCACGGAAACACTGTCCGCTGACTTTTTTGTGCAGACCTTTTTTGACGCCTGCTCACAGTACATCTGAATATTGCGGTCTAAGGATAAGCAAAGATCATAACCGTTCACAGGTTCTAATCTGCTCTCCCCGGCATTCTCGATCTCTATTCCCCTTGCATCGGTTAACGTGAGGATTTTCCCGTTGGTTCCCTGAAGATATTCATCATACTTTACCTCAAGTCCCAAAATGCCCTGATTGTCAGCTCCGGTAAATCCAAGCACTTTGGAAGCGAGCGTCCCATAAGGGTAATATCGTTTATAATCCTCATCCACTTTCACTCCGGAGAGTCCATAGGCTCTGATTGCATCCCCGGTCTCCTTTGCGACATTTGTTTTCACACGCTCGATGGAACTGACTTTCTCCACGCGCTTTCTCGCAGTCTCTTCCGGAATACCAAGTTCTCTCACAAGCATCTCAATGACTTTCTCGGGTTCTTCTATCTGGTTATGGATCACGGAGATCGTGCACACAGATTTGTTTGTGGCAAGCACTGTGCCGTTTGCATCCAAAAGTTTTCCCCGTGCCGCCTTAATATCTCGCTCCCTCTCATGAAGATTCTCCGCTTTATTTCCATAATATTCGGAGCAGAATATCATCAGATAGACCAGTCTTCCAATCAGAAACATCATAATAAAAAAAACTGCCACGAATACGATTATTACCTTTTTGCGATTAAAGGTCTTATTCCGATACATAAAACAAAAACCTCATAAAAGTCTTCCTTGCATTTTATTCCAACTTTTATGAGGTTATGTTTCTATTCACTGTTATCGGATGTTGTTCCTGCTTCTTCTGCATTTACACCATCATTCTCGGCATTTTCTTCGTTGTTTTCCTCGGCTCCCGGAATATCTTCCATGGTATCCGGCACATCATCTGTTCCTTCCGGTTCTTCCTCCGAAATATTTTCCATATTTCCTGTCACACGGTCTGTCACAGCGGCTGCGCCTGTATCTGTTCCGGTAATATCCCATCCGGAATGTAAGCCGGTCGTCTCCTCATCCGGATAAATATTCATATAAGGAAGTACTTCTTCTAAAATCTCCCTCACAATATTCTGCGCAAATGTACTGTGCGGCTGATCCGGTGAGTTTGGCTGATCCACAAAACAGTAGATCATTAACTGCGGATCGTCCACCGGTGCAAAACCGATAAAAGAGACCAGATAGTTCACACCATCACGTGGCACTTTCTGTGCCGTTCCGGTTTTACCTCCCATGGAGTAACCGTCTACTTTTGCCGTATTTCCTGTACCGGATGTCACGGTTGAATACATATACTGTTTTAATGTATCACTTGTTGTCTTGGATACCGTCTCACGCAGCAACGTCGGGGAAATATCCTGAATCGTATTTCCATTCTGATCTGTGATCTTGCTTACCACTCTTGGCTGATATAATTTACCGCCATTGACCAGGGAACAGAAAGCGGTTCCAAGCTGGATCATTGTGGTGTTAAAGTTCTGTCCGAAAGCATTGGTTGCAAGACTCAGCTGTGATGTTGTATCCAATGTGTAAATCAGGGAATCTGTTCTCGATTCTCCCGGAAGATCAATGTTCGTTTTCTGTCCAAATCCAAAAATCTGCTGGTACTCCGTGAAATTCTCTGCCCCGATCCGGTAGGACATCTGCATCAGGGCATCATTACAGGAATTCATCAATGTCTGTTCCAAAGTCTGCATTCCGTGTCCACCTTTTCTATAGGCAACACATTTTACGGTAAATCCGCTGAGCTGTTCGGCTCCATCACAGAAAAAAGTATCATTGGTCGACAGTGTTCCTGTCTCAAGCCCGGCTGCAACCGTAAATGGTTTTGCCGTTGATCCCGGCTCATAAGTATAGGTCAGACATATGTTCTGCCACAACTGATTTAACGCTTCGAGTCTCGCATCATCATCCATCGCATCGATCTCTTCCTGTGTATAATACTCAGATAAATCCCATGGATTGCTCAGATCGTAATTTGGATACTGTGCCATTGCAAGGACATCGCCATTGTCCGGTTTCATGATGAGCACGCCGATTCTTGTTGCTCCGCCCTCACCCTCTCTGTAACCATCTGTATAGGCCTCATTAAACTCCTGTATTTTCTTCTCTACCACCGACTGGATCGTTGCATCGATCGTTGTCACTAACGTATTGCCGTTGACTGCCGGTTTGATCGTTTTTTCGAAATTGCTGTCCGAATTCAGATATCCATACTGTCTGCCGTTAATTCCATTTAACGTGTCATCATAATAATTTTCCAGTCCATTAATTCCAAGGTTACCGGATGTTGTGAACCCGATCACAGAACTTGCCAGTTTTCCATATGGATATTGTCTCTGGTACTCTTTTTCAAACCAAACACCTTTGATATATGGATTGACCAGTTTTCCCTTTTCATCCCGCTCCTCCTGCAGATTCACAAAAGGCTGGATCGTATCATAGGACAAACGTTTGGCAAGCACGATATATCTGCTATCCGGAGAGTCTTTCAGATAAGAATAAAGCTGTTCACTCGTCAGATCCGGGAAGCAGCTTACAAGCGCATTGATCGTCGGCTCCACATATTTTTCATCATCATTTAAAACGGAACAGTCCAGAATCACATTATAGACTGCGATACTGGTTGCCAGCACAGTTCCTTTTGCGTCTACAATGTCACCTCTCTGATAAGGAATTGTCTGGCTGTCATAGCCCTGCTGTGCCAGAACGATTTTCTCATATTTTTCTCCACTGGTGTATTCAATATACATCAGTCTTCCGATGAGTCCGATCATAAGCGCTGCAACAACCGTAAACATGACGATCATTTTTTTCTGCATACGCTTTGGAAACTTTAACATCGGCTTTTTCGGTCTTCTTTTTGCCATTCTACCACCTGAATTATTTTTTTGCCTGAAAATTCCCCCTATTGTGGGATTTCATTATACTGATTCATGTAGTCTGTCTTATCTACAGAGTAGTAGACGATCTGATCCTGTGTTGCATAAAACATACCAAGTTCATTGATTGCCTTCTCCTTGATTGCATCGAGATCCACTGCGGTATTAATTCTCTTGTAAGCCTCGTCATTGTCAGCCTTAAGGTCTGTCACCTGGCTCTCTAAGCTTGCGATTTTTTTCATTCTTGCAGTCACATCGGACTGAAGCTTAATATAAGCTCCACAGAAAATGCCAAATACGGTCACTGCCATTGTCAGGAATACAACATAACTTTTGCTCATGCGAAGCGCTTTTTCCTGATTTCTGGCTGCGGCACGTCTGCGTTTTCTCAGCTCTTCCTCGCGTTCCCGCTCCTGTCTGTCTCTGCGCTCTTTGCGGTAATCCGACATCGCCTCCATACGGCGTACGGTGTTGCCATCTACCTGATATGCTGCTCTATTTCGATTGTTGTGATTTACTGTTCTGTTCGGCATCTGCTACACCCTTTCAAAAACTCTTAATTTTGCACTCTTGGAACGGGAGTTCACTTCTAATTCTTCCTCGGAAGGAAGAATCGGTTTTCTTGTGACTACCTTTCCCTTGGATTTTTTGCCACATACACACACTGGAAAATCGCTTGGACAGGTACATGGGTTCTCATTTCGTTTAAAATTCGTCTTTACAATTCGATCCTCTAAGGAATGGAACGTGATAATACAGATTCTTCCACCCGGATTCAAAAGGTCGATCATATCATCCAGATTATTCTGCAGTACTTCTAACTCTTTGTTCAGCTCAATACGGATTGCCTGAAACGTTCTTTTTGCCGGATGTCCACCGGTCACCTGAACTTTCATTGGAATGGAAGCCCTGATGATCTCCGTCAGTTCTCCGGTTGTCTCGATCGGTTTCTTTGCCCTCTCCTGCACGATGTGTTTTGCAATATTTTTTGCGAACTTGTCCTCACCATAATCACGGATGATCCGGTAAAGCTCCATCTCACTGTATCCGTTTACAATATCTTTTGCAGTCAGGCTCTGTCTGTCATCCATTCTCATATCAAGTGGAGCACTCTCATCACGGTAAGTAAAACCACGCTCCGGTGTATCTAACTGAAACGAAGATACGCCAAGATCCAACACGATTCCATCCACCTTTTCCACGCCAATGCGGTGAAGTTCCTCTTTCATGTTGGCGTAATTGCTTCGGATAATGGTGATCTTGTCACCAAATTCCTTTAATCTTTCTCCGGCGGCTGCGATTGCATCCGCGTCCTGATCGATTCCGATCAGCCTGCCTTTTTCTGATAACCGTGAAGCCACCTGGTAAGCATGTCCGCCACCGCCAAGTGTTCCATCCACATAGATTCCGTCAGGCTTGATATTCAAATTTTCAATTGTCTCATTTAGTAATACTGAATAATGATTAAATTCCATTGTGATCCTCTCTGCCTGACTTTTGCTCTGGCTCTCTTTTTTTATTCTCTGTGGATCAGATGCTGAACCCTAAATCTGCCATGTGTTCTGCAATCTCATCCATCTCATCTTCATCATATGTATTCTCCTGCCATCTGTCTTTGTCCCAGATTTCCACTCTGCTTAAGACTCCGACTAAAACGACATCTTTTGTCAGATTTGCATATTCTCTTAAAACTGGTGGAAGAAGGATTCTTCCCTGCTTGTCCAGTTCACAGGAAGCTGCTCCTGCAAAAAAGAAACGTGAAAACTTTCTTGCATCCTTGGAAGTCATGGAAATGTTTCTGAATTTCTCTTCGATGTTGTGCCATTCTTCTGACGTATACACAAATAAGCATCCATCAAGTCCCTTTGTCACTACAAATTCATCGCCAAGCTGCTCTCTGAATTTTGCCGGAACTATCAGTCTGCCTTTTGGATCAACTGTGTGGTTGTATTCTCCCATAAACATGACACAATCACCTGCCTTTGTGCGGCAGCTGGTTCCTCTTGATTTTCCATTTCTGTGGTCATTTGCCACCACTTCGAACCATTCTCTACCACTTTCCACCACTTTTAAACATATATTAGACTATTCTTAAGAAAAAATCAATATTTTAGCACAAAAAAATAATGCCAGACCAGTTATTTCCTGATTTGGCATTATTTTCCATTCTTCTCTACTTACTTCTTTCTGTTTCCTCGATATACTCTTCAATCAGCTGATCGAGTTTTGTACTTTTTTGATAGTAATTATCAAACTTATCCTGTCGTAAAAGTGCCTGATCCAGTTCAAATCGAACGGATTCGATTTCCTGCTGTAACTCACTCAACTTTCTCATATGAATCCTCCTGATTTCCTCAATGGAAAATGCAATTTTACAAATTCAAATTTCTGCTAATTGCCGGAGCAGAGAATAGTCCCTTTTTCTTTTCCCCTTTTTCTTTTCCTCTCTTTTATATTCTCCATATTACTATCCGCAGATTCAAAAATCAAATGAATTAGGTGATGAGTTTTCTCCAAAATTCGACATTTCCAAACGGATTTTTTCACAATTGCACGTATTTCCTGCAAAAACAGCGCATCCATTTTTCGACTTTGGATGCGCTGTTCATAAAAAATTAATATTTGATTCGTATGTTTTCCTATCGTTTTTGTATGTTTTTCATTTTTCAGGAATGTTTTAACCGGAATTCTGCCCTTTTCTCGGCGAGTAAATGTATCATTGTCTCCATTGCCTTGTAGTTCACCTCCACAATGTGATGGATATCATCCTCCACATCATGCTTTCTCACAAGATAATCATCATGGGATTTCTGGATAAAATCGCAAAGATTTCTGGCACTGTTAAATTCCAGATGATCTGCTTTATGCGGTTTTGCAGCGTCCGTCCTGATATATCTCCGCAAATCCCGCTTTAACTTCTCCTCGTAAGAACAGTGATCCTTCAGACTTCCCGGATAGATCTTATTGTGAGGATAGGTAAAATAGTCTGCCAGATAGTGGCTGATCTGTCCAAGATCCATGTAATACTTGCGCCCTTTTTTCTTCTCCACCAGTTTCCTGCCCTCGGAAAGGCGCTCAATATGGCGTCTGATATCCGGGTAAGTTCCGTCCATCTCATGGCGCTTATAGACGAAAGATGGCTTAATGTCCGGCAGGACACTTCCGATGTAAAAAGATAATTTATGTTTTTTCAGATCATTGTCTTCCATATTATTTACAATGTAACGTGCCAGTGAAATATGTGATTTTTTTCTCATAAGTACCGCCTCCAAACAGGAATCTTTTTGTTTTTCCAACTCCCATACTACATCTCCGCGGCAAAAGAAACAAGGGTATCTTTGTAAACTTTTTGTGTAGTTTTTGTGTTTTAAAGCACTGGAATCCTGCTTTACAGATGTAAATTTTCTTATCCTGCTTTTTTATGGTCTGCACAAATGGAGCATGTGCAGACCAGTTTCATACCTGTATTAATTATTCATATTTACAGTTGCACTCGAAGCTTGCGCACTCTGTCTCTCCACAGGTGCAGGCTCCGGCACCGGAAATACCGATATGATCTGCGTGACATTTCTCATTTTCATTGAAACGGCAGTGTGCTGCCTCACACGCAACGTCGATTTCCTTGGAAACATCTCTTAATGCGTTACAGGCTGCACCGTTTGTTCCGCGGTCTTTGAAACTTCCACAACAGGTGCTCTGTGCTTCGGTTGCTTCGCGTCCCTCCACCTGAATGTCGCCTTTGCAGCAGCAGCCGTCTTCATTGTTGTAGGTGCAGCTTTTTACTGAACAATCCAAATATGCCATACTTTTTTCTCCTTTTCATTCAAATCTGTCTAGCCAATTGCGAAACTCATTATAATCGTCTTTCATGTCTTTTGTTAATTTTTCACAATTCAATTTAGATTTTCATGAGTTTCGCAATTGTCTTAGATTAGTATGGCGATTTTTGAAAAAAATATGCAAAAGGGCATATGCCATAATTTTCTGACATATGCCCTTCTTTTAATTTTTATTCATTTTTATTTTAATGCGGCAGGATTGATCTTCTTTGTTGCGATCTCATCCTTTAACATTACAAGGAACTCTTCTTTTGGAACCGTTGTGGTAGCCTGTTCGCCATGAAGTCTGTAGCTTACTGTTCCGTCTTTTACTTCGTTCTTACCAAGAATGATGAGGTAAGGAACTTTCTCTACCTGTGCAGCTCTTACACGGTAGCCAAGTTTCTCCGCACGCTCGTCGATCTCCACGCGGATATCATTCTCATCCAGATAATCAAGAAGTTCATGAGAATATGCATTTAACTCTTCGTCCTCGTTCTTGACCGGAATGATTCTTGCCTGAACCGGCGCTAACCAGAGTGGCAGATTTCCTTTTGTTTCCTCTAAGATATAAGCCATGAAACGGTCAAGGGAGCCAAGGATTGCTCTGTGTAAAACAACCGGTGTTTTCTTTGTACCGTCTTTGTCAATATATGTCAGATTGAATTTTGCAGGTAAGCAGAAATCAAGCTGGCAGGTGGAAAGCGTGTATTCATTTCCGATCGCCGGTTTTACGTTTACGTCAAGTTTTGGTCCGTAGAATGCAGCCTCACCGATTTCCTCTGTGTAGTCGATTCCGAGGTCATCCAATACTTTTCTCAAAGCGTCCTCAGCTGTATTCCACATCTCATCATCATCATGGTATTTTACTTTATCAGCAGGATCTCTTAAGGAGAGCACGCAACGGTAATCTGTGATGTTGAAATCCTTGTAAGTATCAAAAATCAGATCTACAACCTGTGAGAACTCTGACTCAATCTGTTCCGGTGTCACGAAAAGATGTGCGTCGTTCTGGCAGAAATGACGTCCTCTCTCGATACCTTTTAAAGTACCGCTGGCTTCGAAACGGAAGTCATGTGCGATCTCACCGATACGGATTGGAAGATCTTTGTAGGAATGCATTCTGTTTGCATAAATCATCATATGATGCGGGCAGTTCATTGGACGGAGAACAAAGGACTCTCCCTCCACTTCCATTGCAGGGAACATATTGTCTTTGTAATGATCCCAATGACCGGATGTTTTATACAGATTAACCGTACCAACACAAGGTGTCATAACATGGAGATATCCAAGTTTTCTCTCTTTTGCTTTGATATAGTTTTCAAGTTCCTGCCATACTGTGTATCCTTTTGGAAGGAACATTGGAAGTCCACGTCCAACAAGGTCATCCGACATGAAAAGATTCATCTCTTTACCGATTTTTCTGTGGTCACGGTCTTTTGCTTCCTCAAGAAGTTTTAAATGCTCCTCTAATTCTTCCGGTGTTGGGAAACATACACCGTAGATACGCTGCATAACATGATTGTTAGCGTCACCTTTCCAGTATACGCCAGAGTATTTTACAAGTTTGAAGTTCTTGCATAACTTTGTATTATCTACGTGAGGTCCACGGCAGAGATCTGTAAAATCTCCCTGATCGTAAACAGAGATATTTCCATCTTCCAGACCTTCAATCAAGTCCAGTTTGTATGGATCATCTTTGAACATTTCCATTGCTTCTGCTTTGGAAATCTCACGTCTGTAAATCTTCTTGCCTTCCTTGCAGACTTTCTTCATCTCTTTTTCGATTGCTGCGATTGCTTCGTCATTGATGATATCATCGCCAAGGTCGATATCATAATAGAATCCTTCTTTTACAACTGGTCCTACCCAGAACTTTGCCTGTGGGTATAAGTGTTTTACTGCCTGTGCCATCACATGTGCGCAGGAATGGTTTAAAGTATTCAGTCTTTCGTCTGCTTTAAAATCTACCATTTTCTTCATTTCCTTTCGCTATATAAAAATAAGTTTCTGTAGGAAGTATCTCCGATTCTCTGTACAACATAAAAAATCCCTGATACTGCATTCCTACAATATCAGGGACGATATACTTATCGTGATTCCACCCATCTTCATCTCTCCGTCTTACCAGACACCAATCTTCTTACTGCCTGTCCATTCCAGAGAAATCTCATTCTTGATTGTAACGGTATCACCGGACCGGATTGGGGTCACTCAGAGTTGGTCTTCACATAATTCTTAGCCGGAACGCTCACACCAAACGCCTTCCTCTCTGGGACTTTTGCTTATGCTACTCTTCTCTTCATCGTTTTGACTAGGGTCATTCTATACCCTTTTCTTCTATCTGTAAAGTATTTTTTGCAGTTCCGGTATGACGGACTATCTTCCGCAGCAATATTTGTACTTCTTACCGCTTCCGCATGGGCATGGATCGTTACGTCCGACTTTTTTGCCTACATGAACAGTGCCGGATTTCTTCTGCTCTAAGAATAAAGTTTTTCTCTTCTCATCATCGAAAATCTCTTTCCACTGTGGTAATTCATATAACCAGTCTGCTTTTGCGTCAACCATGTTTTTGTATAATTTTTCTTTGTCAAAAACAAGGTTAACTTTTGTATCTTCTTCCATGGTGTCGATTGGATTAGCCTCTACCAAGCTGTCGTTGATTCCGTCTAAGAATCCTGTCATCTCCATAACACTGAGGTTGTACTTCTCTGCAAGCTCTTTTACAGTTCCTTCTACTTTCTCATCTGGATTTGTTAAAAGCTGTTCGTATACGCCCTTCTCTAAAAGGAAGTATCTCTGCCAGAATCTCTGTAATTCACCTCTATCTGCTTTCTCATTATAGGCAACTTTCTGCCACTGTTCCAATAATGCCATGTTACATTCCTCGATTTCTAATTATAGTATATTTGCATCATGCATAGATGCATTTGTTATTATAGCAAATATTGATGGGATTTTCAAAGGATTTTTTTTGGTGGGGAATAGCAAGTATTTTTAATACTAGAATACCAGACAACCGAAAGCTACCAAATCTTTGCCACAATGTCAAGCGGTAAATTTAAAATGAGCATAAAAATAGCTCTTCTCTGAAATGAGAAGAGCTATAAAAAGCATTATATTACTTTACCCATTTTTTCTTTCATGAGCGTAATAAAACAGTTCATCTGGGGTGTAACCCATTTGTTTTTGTGATACACCAGCTGACTCCACATCTGAATACGACAGTCCTCAACATCTACGGTTTGCATTTTCCCGGATAGGAGATAAGGACGAACCACATATTGCGGAAGGAAAGACAAGCAGTTGCCATGAAGCAGTATTCTGACGAGGATGTCCGTGTTACCGGTTTCCAGAAAAGGGTGTATTTCCAGCTTTTTTTCCGCCAGAAGCTGCTCCAGATCATAGCGGTAACTGACACTTTTTTCCGTTAGCACAAAGGGTTCGCGCACCACTTCCGCTAAAGATACTTTTTTCTTGCGACAAATCATATGATCGTGGGAAGCAACAAATAGGATGGGTTCCTGCTGTTCCAGCAGCTTGACCCAATCTGCAAAATCTGTTTTCTTGTCCAGAAAGAATAAAAGATCCACATCATTCTGTCGAACCATATCGAACAGTTCATGAATCAAACCTGTGTGGATGCTGACCATTACATCCGGATAACGATGGTGGTATTCCATCAGAATGGGCGTAAGAACGCTCAGCAGAAGAGATTCCGCCGTACCGATTCGTAAACGTCCTGAAGGATTTTCTGGTTCACGAAGAAAATCTTTTGCGTTTTGTTCAGCCTTTAATATCTCTATGGCATAGGGGATAAACTGTTCTCCACGCTCGGTCATCCGAACTCGTTTCCCAATTCGCTCAAAAAGCTGGATCCCCAGTGCTTGCTCCAGCTGGTGAATCTGAACTGTGACAGTAGCCTGAGAATAACCTAGTTGCTCCGCCGCTTTTGTAAAATTCTGCAATTCTGCCACCCTTAGAAAGGTGGAAAACAATCTTAGATCCATGTTTCTCCCTTAATTAAAAAATATAATTACAATAATAAAAATTATTTGTTTCCTTAATCATCAATCCTATGATACACTATTAAAATAGGAAATTCAACTGTACATCTTCGAATTAGGAGGATTTTATGGCTATTGGAAGAAGCAAAGTTGTCATTATCGGTGCTGGCAATGTAGGTACTGCTCTGGCTCATCATCTTGTAATCTGCACGCCTGCGTTATTTTTTGGCTGACCTGATTGGTGTTGATGCCCGCAGCCTGGAGGCCATGTGCATGGGAGAACATGGAGATTCACAAATGATTCCCTGGAGCCAAGTAACAGTCGGCGCAAAGCGTATTATAGATATCCTGCGAGATAGCCCGGAGAGGTTTCGTTATGTGGAGTTGGATTCAATTAGAAAAGAAATTGCCAAAATTGCTTATCAGATTGTAAAACAGAAAGGCGCTACTAATTATGGTATTGCTGCTGTTGCAGCACGAATGATCAAGGCTATCATACAGGATGAAAACATTGTTATGCCCCTGTCTGTCATGCCGCATGGGGAATATGGACTCTCCGACCTCTATTTAGGTATTCCCGCTGTTCTGAATGGGTCTGGTATTCGAGAGTTGGTAGAGTATCACCTGACAAATCAGGAACATCAGGCGTTGCTTGCGTCTGCTGCCGTTTTACAAGAGGCAAACCAGAAGGTGCAACAACTAGTTAAGTGGTAGTAATTTTTTTCTGTCAACTATAATATGTGCGAATCTTTTAAAGTGTTCATAAGCAGAACAGAAGAAGCGACATAAGAAGCAACATTTAATAGGGAGAACACATGTCTGCCAAATGAGTCCTGGTACCTGTATTTGGAAATTTTACCCTATCATGAGAGGATGTTTTTTAAGATGATATCATTAATTAATGCAATTTATAACTTTTTATGGGGAGATCTGGTGCAGATCCCGCTTCCAGGAGGAAGTACACTGGGAATATCCCTTCTGGTTATGATTTTGGTGCCAGCCGGAATCTATTTTACGATCCGCACTCACTTTCTTCCTCTCCGAATGTTCCCAGAAATGATCCGTATAACACTAGAGAATAACAAAACCAAAAATTCTGACGGTATCTCTGGCTTGCAGGCACTGATTGTATCTACGGCTTGCCGCGTAGGCATGGGCAATCTGATGGGCGTTGTGGCTGCCATCTCCGCAGGAGGTGCAGGTGCTGTATTCTGGATGTGGCTCATTGCACTTTTGGGCGCATCTACTGCCTTTATAGAGGCGACTTTGGCCCAAATCTACAAGGAAAAGGATCCGCTGTATGGTGGTTACCGTGGTGGTCCGGCGTATTATCTCCACGTACTGTTCGCATCAAGGAGTAAGAGACAAAGATATTCCCTCTTCGCATGTCTGTTTGCCTTATCCGGGCTTCTCTGCTGGTGTGGAATCAGTCAGGTGATCAGCAACTCGGTCGCATCTTCTTTTGAAAATGCATTCCACATTCCTCCGCTGTATACCACAATTTTTCTAGTTGCTATTGCTGCGATAATTGTGTTGCGGAAAAACGCCACTGTCAAAGTTCTGGATATCATGGTGCCAATCATGGCCGCATGTTACTTTTTCCTTACAATTTTCATTATTGTCAAAAATGCTGGTCAGCTTCCCGATGTTTTGAGCCGGATTTTCAGCGAGGCGTTCGGTCTGCGGCAAGCTGTTGGTGGAGGTATCGGCGCAGCGATCATGAACGGTGCGAAGCGTGGATTATTCTCTAACGAAGCAGGATCTGGTTCCGCCCCCTGTGCGGCTGCCGCTGCGGATATCGACCATCCTGCCAAGGAGGGGCTTTTTCAGGCTCTCGGAGTATTCATCGATACATATGTAATCTGCACCTGTACAGCGATGATTATGCTCTTAGTGCCTCAGGAATTAACCGAGGGGTTAGCAGGTATGGATTTACTGCAAGCTGCTATGGCATACTATTTTGGCGAATTTGGTGTTGTGTTCATCGCACTAATTCTGTTTTTATTTAGCTTTTCCACATTCTTAGGAATTTTGTTTTATGCAAGATCAAATGTGGCGTATTTGTTTGGCGATAACTGGCTCTCTCAGACGCTCTACAAGGTACTGGCCCTTGTAATGCTCTTTATCGGCGGCATTGCAGCATACCAGTTTGTATGGGATTTGGGAGACGTTGGGGTCGGTCTGATGACAATTTTTAACATGATAGCACTGTTCCCATTAGCTCCCAAAGCTTTACAGGCATTAACTGATTACGAACATTCTCATAAGCGGTGAGACTTTTCCCGCAAACAATATTTGCATTTTTTAGAGCATTTTTCCCATACTCACTTTTTAATTTACATTTCTGATCAACAAAAAATTTTACCCCATCTCTCGGTTGTTTAGGGATGGGGTAAAGTTTTTATGTTGCAATCTCCGGGATTTCCCCGACAAAGTTATAAACGATCCTGACTTCCTGCACCTGTTCCCATTCCTCCGGCGTCACAATCGCCTCATGGCAGCCCTCAATGACCTCCCATTCCTCACGGGGGATAATGTCATAGGTATTGGAGCGGATGCCTTTCTGGTGCGTCCGGCAGACAAGATGTGCGCCCTTATAAAAGGGATTTCGCAGGATATGGCTGATCCTTGCGCTCCCCCACCTCTAAAGATTTCAAATTCTTTTAATTATAATTTTCCTCTTACATTTTGATTTTGACATTTATACCTCTTTTTAAAACATAAAGTTTAAGATCACATACGGATTACTTTCATTTGATATTTCTTTATTTTTTTCTTTTCTTCCCATATAGAAAAAATTCATAATATCATTAAATTCTGTTGTCTCTGGATCATTTCCTGTTAATATTCCATTTTTCTCATAATAAGGCAAAGCACTTTCAAAATCTAAATATAAAGCACCATTACTGTTAATCAGTTCTCCTACTTCTGAAATCTTACTTTTGCATAATATATACATATTATCAGGTGAGATATTCTTGATAAATTTAGCTATCTCTATGCCCTTATTTTTCATTCATTAGTTCAAACTACCTATATCATCAACTTTAATATAATTTAAAATTGCAGGTGCTGCTTCCCAACTATTGGAATACCTCATTTTCGAATCATATACACATTTTCCTATTCTTTTCTTTAATTCATCAATGCTCTCCACCCCAAATAAAATCTGCATTTTTTTACAATATCTGCGAGATTTCATTCTTTCCCATTCCAGCTGTTTATTCTGAACATATATATAACATGTTGGAAACCAATAAATACCATACCCACTTTTTTCATCTTCTACTAGTTCGTAAGCATTGCATACTTGGTATAAAAACAGATCTGCTTCCGCAATCGCTTCTGATGTATATATTGGAAGCTTCTCCCTCTGATTACATATTATATCTCCCATCAAAGTATATTTATTTTTCATATCTGATCTTTGTTTATAATGTTCTTCAATGGCACTACTATAATGTTGAAATGCAGTATAATTAGCCTGTTTAATTACTCCTCCAAATAAACTTGTTTCCAAAAAATATGTATAAGTCAATAATACATTGATAGCAGCATAATCTTTAATATGCCTCATATACACTATAATACAAATAAACAATTCCCACAAAAGTGTTTTATATATATCTAAGTCATTTTCACATACTGAATTTGCATTTTCATCAAATGTTCTTATACAACATAATTTGTTATACATACCTTTGTAATGTCAGGATCATTAACACATCTTTCCATAAATGCATACTTATCTTGCCCTTCTTTTAGTTCCCATTTATCAAGCACAACATCCACTCCATGAGAAATTAAGCGTTGGGCAAGCTCTAGTACAAGTCTATCACTGCTCCAAGAATATGAAATAAACACCTTTGGCATTTTATCATCCTGCAATCCTAATCCCCTCCATACCTTATTTTGACTCTTAACATTTTCCTTTCATTTTACCACCCGACATAAAACGACACAATGAACTTACGTGAAATCGAAAGTTATTTTTTACAAAAAAACACCCTAATAGAATGGATTCTAATCAGATTCTCATCTGATCAATCATTCTATTAGAGTGCTTCTACTTTAAAATTTCTGTTATGGTCTGAGTTCATTTCCAAAGCCGCCAAATTCAAACACTTTTTGTATCGGTGTCCTGATCTTCGATCCGGTCGTGAAGCTGCTCAAACTTGATACGGATATCCCTTAACATCTGATGATGGTGTATCCTGATCCCGATCGTGATGCCGGTCAGGACAAGCCCTGTCATGGCAATGATGATCAGGACTGTCTCAACCTTTACTTTTAACGGCTTTTTCTCAGTCGTAGATGGATTCTGCTTCCCAGCTGATGATGTTTCCGTTTTCTGCGTTGATCTCAAATTCATACTTTACCTCCGCATAGTAGGCTTCCCCCTCATAGAGAGAGATGCCGTCGTCATAGTCCGGATGGATGTAGATGTTTCCGGCATCGATGCCAGGGATCCTGTCCATGACGGTCTGTTTTGCTGTCTCGATGGAAACACCGCCCGGTGCTGTCTGCGATGTGCCGGCTGCGTTCTGGGAACCTGTCGTACCATCCTGCGATGCACGGTATCCCTTGTCTATCACTTCGGAGTCTGCTGAAAGGATGCGTCCATCGGATGCATCCAGCTCATAATCGTACTCCACTCCGGCTGCGGTGAATTCCACCTCATATCTGGCACGGCCGTCATCCCAGTCCTGCTTTACTGTGATATACTGGATCTGCTCTTCTGTGACCCCTGCATTCCCAGCTGCGATGTTCTTCGCTTCCTGTTCCGTGATGCCGCCGTTTACCATTGTGGCAGAACCTGCTGCCGCGTGTTGTGACACGCCTGCCTGTGATGTCCCACTGCTGTCGTTGTTTCCTGTCTGTGCTGTATGGTCTGTTGTGTTGCTGCCGTTTTGTGCCGTTCCTGTTCCACTGCTGTTATCCTGTGCATTATGGTCTGTTGTGCTGCTGTTGTTCTGTGATGCCGTGCCTGATGCAGTGTCTGCATCACTTGAAGCACCGTTTCCTGCGCTCCCGGAACCCTGCACGGTTCCGCCAGCTACTCCTGTAGTCCCCTGTATGCCCTTGGTATCCTGCACATTTTGGGATGTACTGCCGCATCCGGTCACAGCTGACAGGAGTGTCACTGATATCAGTCCTGCGGCAAGCATTCTCTTTTTATTTCTCATTTTTGTCCTCCAATTTCACTTTTGCTCCGGCGATGCGTTCCATCCTGATGGCTGCTGTTTTCTGCCGGTGTTCTTTCTCACACCTTGAAGATCTCAGTGTCTGCCTTTAACGTTTCTGCCGCTGCGCCTGCCTGTTCCGTGGTCTCTGCCACCTCGGAGCACCGCAGGGTGATGTTCTGGATGCGCTCTGCCATGTCGGAGGTCCCACTTGCACCCTCGTTTGCCGCATTTGCAACTCCCTCGATCGCATTTATCATGCCGTCCATGGAAGCTAAGAGTTCCTCGGATGTCGCACTGAAATCCGATACAAGACCGTCCACAAACTCGGAATCCCGGTTGTAGGCATCCGCAAGGCTCTCAAAGCTGTCATAGCTGGCTTTCACATCAGTTGCGACGAAGTCTAACAGACGTCTGCTGTCCTTTGTGAGCTGGTTCACCGCTTTCACCACGCTGTCCGTGACCTCCTGGATGGTTGTCGCCGTCTCTCCTGATTCCGTAGCAAGCTTCCGAATCTCGTCCGCCACGACTGCAAATCCTTTTCCCATCTCCCCGGCACGTGCTGCCTCGATGGAAGCATTTAAGGATAAAAGATTGGTCTGGTTGGTGATCTCCATGATCGCCTGTGCCAGGACCTCGATCCGGGATACCACTTCCACATCCTGCAGTGTCTGGTCGAGGCTTTCCTTGATCTCGCCGTGCATGCGCTGTGCATTGGCACGGTTCTCCGTGGTCTCTCTCTTCGCATTGATGGCACGGGTATGGATGTCATTGACACGCTCCGCACCTTCCTGTGCGCTCTCCGCGATGTTTTTGATCGCCCGGTTGATCTCCTCTGACATGGTGTTCATCTCCGTTGCGGATGCAGCGGATTCCTCCATGCTCGCTGCAAGCTGCTGTGTCGTTGCGGAAATGCCTTCCATCTCGCCGTTGATCTCATCCACGTTTTTCCCGATGGAGGAGACATGGCCGCTCAGGGACTCTGCATTGTCCTTCACGCTCCCAAGGTGTCCCGCAAAGCTCTCCCGGATCTTGTGGAAAGCTACCGCAAGGTTTCCGATGCTGTCTTTCCTCTCCATGTATCTTGGTTCCACATCCTGTGTAAAATCGCCCTGTGCGAGGGTGTCCGAATAGCTGCATGCAAGGTCGAGGCTCCTGATGTAATCAATGATGCCCACAGCACCCACAACGATCGTGACGGTGAGTCCTGCCGCCATAAGGACTGCCATTTTTTTCACATCAGAACCGATCATTTCCGCAAGCTGGCTCTGCGCCTGTGCCTGTTCTGTCCCGCCCATGAGGCTTACTGCGTATGCTGCGAGCTGTTCCATGCAGTTTTTCGCATATAGCACTGCCCCTGCACCGAGCAGTATCACAAAAACGAATACGATCTTTGTTCCAAATTTCGTCTTTCCCATAATTTATCTCTCCTGTTCCTTATATGATATTTAGACAATTGCTAAACTCCTCATACTCTTCTTTCAATTGTTTCATATGATTTCTGCAATCATCATCTTCCTGCCTCAGGCTGTGCAAGGATATCTTTTTTCTCCCAGTCTGCAACAAATTCCACGCACCTGTCTGCCGGGAGCGGCCTGCTGATCAGGTAGCCCTGTAAAAAGTTGCAGCCGAGCTTTTCCAGCTGTGCTGCCTGTTCCCTTGTCTCGATTCCCTCTGCCGTCACCCAGATGTGGTTCCTCTGGGCGAACACGAGGAGTGTCTGCACGATCGGCATGCCCATCTTCCTGCTCCCGATGCCCCAGACCAGCTCCTTGTCCAGCTTGATGCTCTGGAACTCGAAATCCATCAGCCGCACGAAATTGGATTCGCCCTTGCCGAAATCATCCATGACCAGGTTGAACTTCTTATCCTGCAGCCTGTGTGCGGTCTCCAGGAGCTTTCCGTTATCCGCCGACTTCCCGAGTTCCGTCATCTCCAGCCAGATCTTCCCGTGCTGGAGTCCGTACCGGTCCAGGCATCTGCTGATCTCCTCCCAGACAGTTTCCACCATGCAGGTCTGCGGCGACAGGTTCACGTTAATCCTCGTGATGCCGTGTTCCGCAAACCTCGTGAACCACCGGCAGCACTCCCGGATCATCCACAGGTCGATCTCATGCACCCAGCCGTGTTCCTCTGCCTCCTGCACAAGGCTCTCCGGGTCGAGGAAACCTCCCTTCCCGTCCTTTGCACGGAACAGCGCCTCAAGTCCTGTGATCCTGTGCTTTTCCACGTTGTAGATGGGCTGGAAATAAGCTTCCATCCCAAGACTGGAAATATCTTCCCAAGTATAAGCTCCTGTAATGCTCATGGTCTTTTACCTCTTACCTGTTTTTTTGTTCCATCTCCCAGCCCCCGCTGCCCAGATGACCTTTCCTTTTATCTCTTCCTTTCCAGCCGCACCGAGCGTCCTGCTGTCCATGGACACCGGGCGGTTGTCCCCGAGGAAGAAATAACTCCCTTCCGGCACGGTGTACGGATACTCCACGCTGTCTCCTGTTTCCGACAGGCCGAAGATGACATCCGTCTCCTGCACTTCTGCGCCGTTCCTTGTCAGGTGTCCCTCACGGTCCACCTCCATCACATCCCCCGGCAGCCCTGCGATGCGCTTGATCAGGTATTCCCCGGATGCATCCTTTAAGATGACGGCATCCCCATAGCCCACGCCGTCTGGGAGGATGCGCAGGAAGAACACGATATCCCCGGGATGGCAGGCAGGGCGCATGGAATTCCCATCCACGCGCATGATCCCGCACACCCTGAACACCAGGAGCCAGACCACGAACAGGATGGCGGTGCGCTCTGTGCGCATCTTTCTTTTCCGTTTTTCCTCACGGATCTTCAGGAGCGCCACGTCAAGGCTGTACTGTTCTCCCCCGTTCATGGCTGTTCCCGGAGACCGGCCTCTTCCGGTCCGTCTGCCTGTATCTGTCCCGGTCTCTGCGGCTTTCCATGCAGATCCCGTGTGTTTTCCTCCGGCGGACACTCTGCAAAGATGCAGTCCAGGCCGTTTTTCAAGGCTTCCAGACGGCTGCGGTACTGATGGTAGAGCGCCTGTTGCTTCTCCACTTTCTCCCTTGTCTTTGTCAGGATGACGTCCATCTGTCTCCCTGCCTCTGCAAGGATCTCCTCCGCCTGCCGGCCTGCCTCTGCAAGGATCTCTCCTGCCTTCCTCTCTGCCTCCGTAAGTGTCTCCCCTGCCTTCTGGTCTGCCTCTGTAATGGTCTCCACTGCTTTCTGGTCTGCCTCTGCAAGGATCTTCTTCCCTGCTTCTTCAGCCTCTTTGAGCATGCGTTCCTTTTCGGCGCCGGCATGGTCCAGGATGGTCGCCGCAGTCTCCTTTGCACCGCCCAGGATCTCCTCCGCCTTTCCTTCTGCCTCCGCATAGAGCTTCTCCTGTGTGGGGATCTGTGCCCGCAGTCCTGCGTTCTCTGCCGCAAGCTGCATCTTTTCCAGATACAGTTCCCTCACTGCCTCCTCGTTCTTCTGCCCATAGTACTCCACCAGCTCCCTGATGTAGAGCACGACTTCCTCGCGGTCATACCCTAAGACGGCTGTCCTTAACTTTTCTATTTCCTTAACAAAATTCCTGTCTTTCATGATCTGTCACTTCCTTATAATCCCTTTTTCAGGCACAATAGGGGCAGCCTGCGCTGCCCCTGTCATGTCATCCTGCAAGTTCTCTTGAAAGTCTTGACTCAAACACTGCAAGAGCTGCCATGCAGCCGGCTGTGATGACTGCGCCGGCTATATAGATCGGAGTATCTGCCACACAGTGTCTGCCTGTCACAGCCAGTAAGATGCCCGCTGATATATAGGCTGCACACATCACCACCTGGGCTGCAATACATTTTTTCTGCGTCTTCTGCAGTGCTTTTCTTCTTTCAGGATCCATGGTCCTTATCCTCCTGTTCCTTGTATTTCTGCCATGAATGGGTCTGACAGGGATCCTTCCTGTTCTGTCCGCTCATGTCAGATGTTTTGTAAGTATTTTGGAAAAATTACATATATCATTTTGGGTTTGTTGTTTGTAAGTTTAGATAATAGGTCTTTCTTTTTTTATTGTCCGGGGATATGTGGATATCCCCGGGATTGTTTTTTCGTTCTGGTATATTTTGGGGTTACTGTCTTACTCTCCGTCAAGTTCCTCGCGGATCTTCCGGATACGCAGGACTGTGTATCCTGCGATCACAAGGATCAGGATGACTGGATACCAGTGGAATCCGCAGTCTGCGAAGCTGATGTGTCCATCTGCATCACTGCTGTCTGCCGGGATGCTGTCGTCTGTGTTTCCGCTTCCGTCTGTGACATCTGTAGTATCATCAGAACCTGTATCTGCATCGGTCTCTGTACCTTCTGTCACATCCTCACCATCCGTTTGGTCTGACTCGTTGTTGTTTCTGTTGTTCCTGTTGTGTTTGTTGTTTTTGTTTCCGCCGGACGCATTGTTTCCATCCGCTGCGGCGATATCTGTGGCATTCGTCTTGCCATCTGTGACTCCGGTATTGGTTCCGTTCGTATCTCCATTGCTGTTTCCACCACTACCGGAGCCGCCGTTATTGTTTCCGTTATCTCCGCCATTGCTTCCACCATTGCCGTTATTGTTGCCACCGTTGCTGCCGCCATTTCCTCCGTTGTTGTCTGGTTTGCTGCCGTCACTGCCGGAGCTGCCGTTGTTTCCACTGTTGGAGCTGCCGCCGTTTCCGCCGTTGCCCGGATTCTTACCGTTTCCTCCATCGCCTCCGTTTCCACCGTTTCCGCTGTTGGATTCACCACCGTTTCCGCCGGAGCCACCATTGCCGCTGTTGGAGTCTCCGCCGTTTCCTCCGGTTCCTCCGGTGTTGTTACCACCGTTGCCTCCGGTTTCGCCTGAGCTTCCTCCATTACCGCCGGATCCGCCGTTGCCCTTGTCTGAGTCTCCGCCATTTCCGCCGTTGCCGCCACTGTTCGTGCCGCCGTTGTTATTGCTTTCTCCTGTGGAGCCGCTGCCGCCGTTGCCTCCGTTTCCACCGTTTCCGTTGTCGGATTTACCGCCGTCTCCGCCATTTCCACCGGATGTTGTTCCACCGTTGTTATCGGTCTTTCCCGGCTGTGTGGTCTCGGTTCCTGTACCACCGTTTCCACCGTTTCCGCCCGGGTTCGTGTTATCTCCTGTTGCGTTTCCGCCGTTTCCTGCATCACCGCCTTTGACGGTTCCGCCAGGATTGATGGTGATGGTCTTATCGCCTGCGCTGACTCCGGTTCCACCGTTTCCACCATTGCCAGGGATACCGGCTGCGGAATCTCCACCTTTACCACCGTTGCCGCCGGTTACAGTTCCACTGACTGTCGGAGTGATCTTGCCGTTACCATCGATACCGGCTCCACCATTTCCTCCATCTTTGCCTTCTGTACCATTTGCACCATTACCACCGGTCACGTTTGCATTGTTTCCAATGATAATTCCGGCATCTGCTGTATCACCACTGGCTCCGATACCTGATGCTCCATCCGGATGTTTAGCAGAACCGTCCCCACCTTTGATCGTACCGTTTACGATCTCAAGATTCGTTCCCGGATGTTCGTTGCTGTTAGCATCCTTGACAAATTCCAGTCCCGGTTTTGCCTCATTATTATCATCTGCCTTGTCACCTGTGATGGTCTTATCATTTAAGTCGATCTTGACCTCACCCCATGTGTCAGGGATTTCAACTGTATGGTCGATGTCTTTCTTCACGATGACTTTGTAGTTGCCGTCATCATCCACTACAACCTGTACATTGGAGTTTTCTGCTTTCTCTGTTTTGTCCATGGCATTATTGCCTGTTGTGTCCCCGGCACCTCTGTCCTCAAACTGCTTTGCGATATCTTTTGCATCCACGAGGGCTGTTTTGCCGTTTACAGAACCATATTTCTTATGACTGATCTGATATGGTGTTGCTTTCTTCAGGCCTGTGATGGTTGCTTTTCCATCCCCATCCGTAAGTATGGTTGATACATTACCTGTCGGGGTTCCCTGGGCATCCAGCTCCTGATACTTATAAGTCTCATTTGCTCTTCCCTTGAAAGTCAGCGTATATGCTGTCTTTCCCGTAATGGTCGGATTATCATCCGTCACTTCCACTTCTACGTCTGTCGTCAATCCTGATGCTGCAATCATAAAGGTCAAAGCATCCACATATGTTCCCTTAGTCTTTTTCTTTAATTCCTCTAATTTTGTTTGTTCCACAGTCACACTATTACTGATGTCTGAACCGGAATGATCATAAGCAGTCACATTTGCGAGTGTCGCTGCCTCTGTTTCCGTAAGCTTTCTGACATCGTTCACATGAATGACAAAATCATCTGCCGCAATAACGCTTCCATCTGCCCCCTTGATCACGTTCATCCGGTATACCGGGATTAAGGTCACGACATCCGCAGTCTGTGCAGTCATCACAGTTGTTTCATTATAGATCTTTGTGCTGTCTTTTTTATCAACCCATACAAAGAGGCTCTCATTCTCAGCCTTTGACTTATCTGCTTCTTTCTGCATTTTGGTAAAGCTTGCTGCCGGAATCGTGTCTCCATCAATCACTGTAATATGCTCTGTCTTATTTAAGATATTGCCCTTTTGATCTTGAAAAACGATCTCATGCAGTTTTTCAAAGTCCACCGTAACATTCCATGCCTGATAAACTTTTGCGAATGTATGGGAATAGGTCTTCGTTGTACCATCCCATGTGATTTCCCCACTCTTGATTGCCGCATCAATATCAATTGCCACATTATTAACCGTAATGCTCTTTAATCCGTAACCATCCTTTGGCTTAATATTGACCTTCAATGCTCCATTATTCTTCACAATCGTCTGGTATGTACTGTTTCCGTTATCATTCCACACCACACCATCATTTCCAGTCACAAGTTTTCCATGTGTCACTTTTACATCTACGGTCTGTCCCTCTTCAAATGTGATATTTAATGCCTGTGGTTTGCCTACCGCCTGTGTTGTGTAAGTATAGCTTGGTCCATTTCCTGTGAAAGCCTGACTGGATACATCGGTACCAGCACTGCCATCCACGTTGCTCCAATATGCCTTTTTATAAGTAGTGGCTGTTCCTATTGTATCTTTTAACTCCAGCTCTACTGTTTCATTGTTTTTCACAATGACATGCTGGAACTGGTCCGCACCTGATTCTTTTGTTACAAGCCCTGTACCTTTCACTTTTGCCGTACCACCTGTCACATGAACATGTACGATATGGGACGGTGTGAATACAGCTTGCAGTGTCACATCTGAAGTTGTCGGTGTGTACTTTAATTCATAACTCTTTTCTTTCCAGTTAAACGTTTTTGCTCTTGCAAATAAATCTGTATTGTTTGTTGTATCCTGCAATGCTGTCAGGATAGAGAAACTTTCTCCCTTCTCCCCGGTAAGATCTGAATAATAAGGATTTGAAAAATCATTTGGCGTAAATATAAGGGTGAGTTCCTCATTGCGGTTTACATTGATGCTGCCATCCTGCTCCAGTTTGTATTCATTACCAGATGCATCTACCGCCTTGAAGCTTCCCTTTGCATTTGCTGCTGCAAGACCTGTTACTTTTAAGGTTGTCATCTGCCGTTTTGCCGCAGCTTTCACTGTAATGTCTCCACTGACCTTTGGAATCGTAACTGTAATGCTTCCATCTGTCGGCTCTACCCTGCACACATCTGCAAATTTCAAATTCTTAACAGTCCCTTTATCGCTTTCCTTCATAGTAACCATAAAGTTGTCCTGATCCAGATCATAATCTGCTTTTGGACTGATTTTTACAGTATAAGTTTTTAAATAACCAACATCAGTCTGCTTCTGACCACTTGTAATCTCAGCATTGCTTCCTATGGTTACGGTTGCTTTAAATGTTCCAAGATAAAACTTCTGATTGTTTTCCGTTGCAACATATTCAATACCATCTACTGTGACTTTCTCTCCCGCAACAGCTATTACGATATAATCTCTGTCAGGATATCCTGTATTTTCTGCACTGCTCTGACCTACCGTCACGCCACCTGCAGGTGCAGTATCCACCTCATGTCCAAATACCTTCGCCTTTGTTCCCGAAGGAAGTTTTACCTCCGCTTTTTTATCTGTTCTGCGCTCTACTGTCACTTTATCGGCGGCTGAACCATTTCCTTTTATCTCTACCGTATTTTCTTCGCCGTCATCCAGCTTAATTACTGCACTCTTGTCTGCCGTAACTTCTGCCTTTGTCACTCTTTCATTCCGGTACATGGCATCCGGGATGTAGACCATCGCCATCTGCCCTGCAGGATTTTTGTAAGTGTAGCTTACGTTTCCAATCTGAACGGTGCCGTCATTTTCTCCCCTGATGTATGGGTGGTCGCCCTGATTGTCTACATTTACAGTGGACTTGCTGTCAGGTGCTGTTACCGCATAGGTGTTTCCATCCTTCGGGTCATAAACCTTAACAGGTGCCTGATTGGAAAGCTCCAGTACACCATCCTTTACGGTAATGCTGCCGTCTGCGGCAATGTCAAGGACAGTATCTGCTGTGGCTGTATAGGTCTTTCCGTCCAGTGCTTCAATGGTAACACCCTTCTTTAAGGTCTTGTCGGTGCAGGCAGTCAGTACACTATTTACTATAACAATGGTGTCTCCGTCCTTAGCCGCTGCAAGGGCATCTGCAATTGGAGCATACTTTAAGCCATTGATAGTAGCTTGCGCTTCAACAGGAGCAGCATGGTCCTGAACCATTCCTTTTAAAGCGTTATCCGGTTTTCCAGGATCAAATCCGTCAACATATCCTCCAAACTCAACGAAATAGCCGATTGCGGCGCCCGGCTTGAGATTCCCTTCTGGATAATCATTTAGTCCTCCAAAGCTACTACTATTTACTACAACCATAACGCAGCTTTCAGGCGACTTTACATTTGAAAATGTTAAATCTGATATGTTATAATCTGCAACTGGCGAATTATTCGGTTCACCAGAATTCCACAGCGTATTTATGTTCCAACCGGCTTCCGGACCTCCAACCCAGTAAAAAGTGTTTCCCCAATCAAGGCTTGTAATCTTGCCAGCTACATTTGTATTAATCTTACCGCCTCCAGCAGTAACCAGTCGTGTTCCACCAACCCAGACAGATCCGCTGGCAATGTTGGAAAGAAATTCCGCCTCACCCCGATCTGTAACCGTCGCAAGATATCCCTGCTGTCCTGCCAACTTATAGGTTATTGCCTGATTCACCGCAGTATGCCAGGCAACAGCATTTTCCATAGGCTTTGCTGGATTTGTACTTGTTGGAATAAATAAATAATAATGTCCGTTTGTGTACTGAGTCAATTTTGCATTTGAAGGTAAAGAATCTACTTTTATATTCTCATTTCCGTCAATAAAAATCTGCACCTCTATTCCGGCTTCATAAGTAAATTCTTTCTGTGAAAGAATCTCTCTTACTTCTTCGGTTGTTTTCCCACGCCAGAACCATGTTGCTGAACGATGTGTAGCATCGGTAATGCTTGCACCGTCCATAGCCTCCTGACTTAAAGTGCCATGAGAAACAGTGACTGTAAGTGTTCTGATATCTGCTGTCGCATTTACCTTCACATGGGGATACGAAAATTTGGTATGCGTAGCATCCGTCCAGATAGCCGGTCCCAAATCTACTGTATAGTCACCATTGACATAGACCGCAGCACCATAAAGTTCCATATCCAGTGTCACTACACTTACCGTTCTGCTGAACGCTGCCACAACTACTCCCGCATTTTCATCGGATACACTGTCCACAGTTGTTCCTGATGTGGATGCTGTTACACTTCCCCCGACATCTTCCTGTGTGGATGCTGTTGTATTTGCTTCAGTATCCTGAGATGCTTCCGAAGCATTTCCTTCAGAGCCGGTTTCTGCCATTGCAGAACCGGTTCTCTGCTTTGTTGTCAATTCATAGCTGACCTCATAATCCCCGGGAACATAGATATCAAATCCACCCAGATCTGTGATGGATAAATCATACAAATCGCTGTCGTATGTGATTCCGTCAGTCAGATCGTAATCCTCATCCCCAAGAAAAACTGTCAGATCCGGTGCTTCATACAAAGCGTTTTCTTCCACGGCTGCCTTCACGGTAACTGTTCTCTGAAATGTGATGGTCTGGTTTCCCTGCGTGCCATCCTGTCCATTTCCCTGTGTTTCTTCTGTTGTCACAGGCGTAAGGGAATAGGTCACTTCGTAGGAGCCGATCTTGTTAATATCGAAACCACCAAGTTCTACTACTTCCAGTGTATATTTTACATCATCATAAACAATTTCATCTGTCAGGTCGTAGTCTTCTTCTCCCTGTGTCAGCACCAGTTCCCGTGCTACATACACGGGTTCTTTGTCCTCAGAAGCCGCTACTACATGAACCGTTCTTGTAAAGGTGATGACCTGCTTTTCCTGCGTATCAACGGTGTTGGTGGCATCCCCTTCCGGTGTCTGATCCGTATCTTCCACCGTTGCCATGGCATCTGTCGTTTCTATCGTTTCTGTGCCTGACACTGTCTCGGTGCTTTCTATGTTTTCTATGCTTTCTACACTGTCTGTGTTCTCCACACTTTCAGTTACATTTACACTGCTTTCCTTTTCCGTCAGTGCGTATGAGATCACATAATCTCCTGCCACATTGACATCAAAGTTTCCTGTGTCAGTGACGGACAGGGTATATTTTTCACTGTCATACGTGATCCCTTCCGTCAGGTCATAGTCTGTCACGCCCTGTGTGAGCGTCAGTTCCGGTGCTTCATAAGCTTTGCTCTGCTCTTTTGCACCTACGCCGTGGATCGATCCGATGAGCAGTGCGGCTGCCATCACAAATGTCAATGCACGGTTTACTTTTGTCCTTCTCATAGGTTTCCTCCTTAATTTTTATTGCATAAAGAAAGCTCCACAACATAATGTAGATTATGTTGTGTGGAGGAATGGCTCTTTTCCCCGGTTACACCGGGATTTTGAACAGATTTATAAAATTTCTGGTTTTTTGCAGTTGTCTACAAATGTAGTATAGTTGAAACAACATGATTTTCAGCTGTGAAACCGTGAAATACTGAAAAATCAGGCGTTTACAGAAGTCTGGTCTTATTTTTGTGCAAAAATGGCAACAAATTCCTAGAGAAGTACTATGAAATTAGTGCTTCTTTTACAAAAGGGGGATTTTTTTGTCGAATTTTAGCATCAGACTATTGACGTTTCTCGGATTTTTTGATAAAAAAATAGTACTTGGAAGATATTGGTAATGATTATCATACTTTCATCCGAATGCATTCACAACATAATCTACATTATGTTGTGTCTTTTTATTTCTGTCGTTCAGACGACCAGATCCAGACGCTCTAATTTTTTGACATGGTCTTCCTCTGTGGTCGCTAAGTAGATTCTTGTAGTATTGATGCTGCTGTGTCCAAGGATATCTGCAAGCTGGCTGATGTTTTTATGTATGCTGTAGTAGACGCGTGCAAAGAAATGGCGGAGGTTATGTGGAAATGCTTTCTCCAGTGCAACGCCTGCTTTTTCGGCGTTTTTTTTCATTTCCGTCCAGATGTTGCTGCGGTCTACCGGGTTTCCGTTTTTTGTGATGAAGACTGCGCCGCTTCTGATGCCCTTCTTTTTGCAGTAGTCGAGCAGTTTCATTTTCAGTTTGTGTACGAGATAGATCTCGCGGTGTTTTCCTTTGCAGGATATGCTGATCTTTCCGGTGCTCACTGCCTCCACCGTGACCGATGCAAGTTCACTGATGCGCATGCCGGTGCTGCCGATGATCTCGATGATCATGGCAAGGCGGAGGTTGCCATTCTCTTTTGCAGTTGCGATGAGTTTTTCGTATTCGGCGCGCATCATCTCTTTTTCCTGCGCATAGATGTGGTTTGGCTGGGTCTTGAAGATCGTGACGAAACAGTCGTGCCAGCCTGTGTATCCGAAGAAGCCGTTTAAGGCGATGAGCATGCTGTTGGCGCTGGACGGCATGTATTTGGCTTCGAGATGTTTTTTGTAGCGGATCACGCATTCTTTGGTGATGTCTTTCTGTTCCTGTGTCTGCAGCCAGGCAGTGAAGGTGCGGATGTCGCGGATGTATTTGTCGATGGTATTCTGGGATTTTTCCTGTGTATAAATATGATCTTGATAGGATTGTATGGTATTTTTGTCGATTGTCCTCATGTTGTTTCCTCTTATGCTGTTCTGATTTTCTGCCTCGGATCTTTGGGGAAACCGGGGAGATAGTTACAGTATACTGGGTGATTTTGATGAGGACAATCGGAATGGGGGAATTGGAAGAAATTGGCTGGAGGGGCTCATCAGAATCCAAAACACTTCACTCTAAGCTTCTTATTTGCCAGCACACTCAAATAACGTTTGACATTTATTCTGCCTTCATTACAGATAACATTTTTAGAAGCCGTACTCCATGATTCTACTGACTGAATAATTTTACCTGTCTCCCAGTTTTCATCAAGTATTTTCTCAAATAACTTTATCGCCGCAAAATAATGAATATCTTTATTGTTTTGCGCAAACTCATAAAACATATTTTGAAATGCATATATGTCTCTATACTCATGATTTGCCCTATCCAATAATTCCAACAAACTTTTCAACATATCGTAATCTTCTATTTCGTCCCGGTTTATTTCCGTCTCAAATTTCTTCAATTCTACGGACCACCTGTTCAATGTCTCGATCATCCGTATTGATAACTGTACGGTATCTGTTCCATCCCACCAGTACATTAAATCATCATCGGAAAGATAATAGTCAGGTTTATCCTTAAGTTCCGCCGGTGTATTATAAAATGTAAAGCAGCCATTATTTTTCAAAAAATCTTTTGTTTTCAACTTTCCAATCTGTGTGTTTCTTATTTCTTCTCTCTTTTTTACGACCGACTCACCAACATAGTTTTTAGTAATTTCATCCACATAAAACTCTCCATGCACTTCATGCCATTCTGTCCAGAAATCAAAGCCTTGTATCTCTGCAAAAAGGTACACAAATACTCTGGCTGGTATTCTCAGTGTCATTTCCGCCAGTCCGCCATATTTTTGACAGGCAATCCCCTGTCTCTCATCATACGGAAGCTTCAATAATTCATATAAACGCTTTTTTCTGTCAAACCCGTATGTTTCAGAGAATTTCTGTAATTCTTTTTTTACACACATTATCTCATACGGATATGATCCGCTGCTGGCTTCATTCATCCCCATATCCCCTGTTCCATATACAATATAATAGATATCTGCCAGATCTCTGCCTCCCATTCCACCTCTTAATTCTTCTGGAATAATACCAAACACCGTTTTCGGATATGCCCTGTCATAATGATCCTGTTCTATTTCCGTAAAGTAATAACTCTCATAATATTTCCAGAGATTAAATCGTTTTTCGGCAGTAAAATCTTTGTCAAGAACATGATTGATCCATGCTATGCAGCGTACCGGATCTATAAAATCCCCATTTCTGTCAACATACCCATAATCCATTCCATATAATTCATATAAGAGATAAGCTGCACACATGACTCTGTTAAATTCGTTGTTTCCTATTTTGCCGCTTCTCAGGACTTGCGTCCTGGAATTGAATAACACACTTTCCCATAAGTCATCCTCAAAGTAATTAAAAGAAAAGTATGCTTTCCCTTCCTCATCGCACTCAACCGGACGGATCAGGTGAATTTCCTTCCCATACATGTGTACATTTTCAAACTGCATCATTCCGCCCCTCTGAAGAATTTTTATCATATTCTCATTAAATTCGTCTTTGAATTCGTCCGGAATTGTCATGTTTCCCTTATAATCACAAAAAGTCCCCATATTATCCTCCATTAAAATCCCATAAATTCTTTTCTGTACTTCTTATTTCCAAGCAGACTCATATACGCTGAATAGCTGCTTTCTTTTTCCTCCGGATCTATCTCATACAAAATCCATTCCAACACCTGTGTTTTCGTAAATTCTCCAAACATCTCCATATCTTCCTCAAGTAGTTTCTGTAACAGATAAACCGCTTTTTTATAAGATGATACTTCTTTATTTCCGATGAACTCATCTACCATATCCTTATTCACATATCTGCATTCCCACTCCAAAGACATGATTGCTATCGCTTTCGCCAGCACAGCTTCCATATCAAAAGACTTCACATCATCATCTTTCAAACTTTTATACCTGTCACTCCATTCGGATATTTCCTCTTTTCTTTGGTCTGAAAGCAATATGGTTTCAGAATCCCAAAATCCCAGAAGTTCATCTTCATCATCACGAAGAATGCATTTATAAAGCAAATGCCTGTCTACCGGTATTCCTTTTATTTTTCCAATATTGTCTCTGTTTTTAAAGGTTAAAACCTTTCCTGTTAAGCTTTCTACCAGATCAACGTACCCCAGGATGTTAAATAGATTACCTTTATGCATCAGGTAACACGGACTGTCCGAATAGGACTCTAATATTATCATTATCATGTTCATGACCAGACCAAATTCATTTTCTCCGCGATCTTCCGTGACCAATTCACAAGTATGACAATTATAATAGTTTCCTCTTCTTATCCTTTTTTCAAATACAGAATAATCGAAATAAATGATTCCATTTTCATCCGGATATGTCTGTTCAACTGCATCGAACTCCCGACCATTGATCATTACAGTCGTGGTCTTTCTGATTCCTGTCTTATACAGTATCTGTATGATAAGCTCATTCATCTCCTGTTTCATGTTCTCATTGGCAATTTCAAACCTGCCTTCCAATGTGTAATCATTATCCACCATGTTGATTTTCTCCTTTGATATAGCATTTATTCATTGTTCCATTCCAAATAATCCCTTATATTACTTTCAGAATCTGCAAGCATTGAAAACAGATACTCCCCCATTCGCAAATCTAGACTAACTGCATCATTTACCAGCTGTTTCTGCCCTGACTTCTTAAACGGAAAAAACTCCGCTACTCCAGCCTTTCTATTTATCCCGACATAAATTCCAGAAGGATCAAGACAGCTGACAAAGTACGGTGAATGACTTGTAATGATAACTTTACAGCCAGCTGACAGTTCACGAATCATCCTGATATACGTCCCGAACAAGCCAGAATATACAGAGTTGTCCGGCTCCTCGATCGCTATCAATGAAATATTGCTGACACTGGCTGTAATAATTTTGGTCAATATCATAAAAACCCGCCTTGCACCATCTGATATCGTAGAAAAGTTTACCGGATTCACCAGCCCCTTTCTCTTAACAAATAATGCATAGACAGCAATCGTAAATTGAAACGGTGCATTCTCCCGAAGCTGGTGATCTTCTTCTACATTTAACTGAAAATCTTTTACAATAATCTCCTCAAATTCAGGAAATAACTGAATATAAGCCTCTTTTAATAATGCAAATTTATCTGGATACTGGCTTTTCAGCCTATATATAACTTGTGGCAGATTATCCTCATTTATCGACGCATTGTCGAAACCTTTCCGAATAACAGAATCTGACTGGCAGAAGCTCTTAGCCTCCAGATTGTTTCCCATATTTATTTTTATTCCATTAAGCTTTGTAATAATCAGGGCATAATATAATTCATCATAGGCTCTTAACTTGTTCACAACTAATTCTGTCTCCCCAACCTTAATTATTGATGAACATCTTCCCGTCTCCGAACTCTTATAGAATGCTGTATGAGCAGTTCTATTGATTAGCTGGGCATACTTTTGTCCTTTTTCATTAAGTTTGACTCTCAAAAATTCTGATATTATTCCTGGCTCTTTACCATCGGTATCTTTCCATTCAAACTCATAGCCATACTGCACCAAGTATTCCCTGCCATCAATATCTGCTGCTACCTCCATCTCATATTTATAATTTCTTCCAATCAAATTACAATTACCGGGAATCAGTTGGGAATTGGACATCATATCCTTTTTATCTTCTATCGATGCTTTCATAAAACTCAATCCAAAATCAATACCTGAAAGTACATTTGATTTTCCAAAATCATTTAATGCAACAAGTGTTGTAATATTATTAAAAGATATTCTTACATTTGCTAAGTTCTTAAATCCATCTATAAATACAGCTTGAATCTTCATATCGATGCAACCTTTCTTTATCATCTCACTTATATAGTATCGTTTATTTTATGATAATGCAATGTTTTTTTTCTTTTCATTAATTTTATATGTATTATATTTATATTTTTTATTTATATGCGTAATTTATTTTTGCATTTTTATTGCAGTGGTCAATGTGTTGCAAGTGGTGGTGGAATGGTTTTTATGATGCGGAAAGAGCCAGCTCCTGACGGGCTGGCTCTATGATGGGTGGGTTTTGGTTTTGGTTTGTTTTGGTCTGGGGCTATCTGGATTCGGACTGGAGTTCGGCGATGGCGGTGTTGTATTCGGATTCGGTGTAATCTTCCAGAATGACTTCCTTTGTTGCCCGAAAGCGGATGATCATGTTTTTGATGGCGGCAATGTTTGCCTGGCGTTGACCGATTTCTTTGCCGATTTCTTTGCCGATTTCTTTGCCGGCTTCCTCGCCCTGCTGATATGCTTTTTCTGCGACTTCTTCTGAATATTTTCTCATTATTTCACACACTGCGTTTACACCTCCCTCTTCATGTTTCAGATAATGCACACGGTTGGTTAATTTTGGAAATTTGGCATTATCTATCTCTTTTTGCAGAAAACAGTCCATGTATTCTGAGATAGTTGTTCCGTCTTTTACTGCGGTATTGACGAATACACGCTCCAATCCGTCGTCTACTTTTTCCTGTGTTTCCCGGATCACGCTGTCCACGTGATAGATCACCCTGCCACATTTAAAGATATCGAACTCGGAAATATACACAACGATCAGATCGATCGTCTCCTCAAATTTATCATCCGTCTGCGAATCCCGCACCGTGATGACCGATGCATTGAACCGCACTCTTTTTAAATGGTGATCCTTGTTAGAACGCTGCACTTCCACGTTACACTTTTTCCCATTTCCAAGGATACAGAGTGCATCCAGACGGACAGATCGCCCATATAGGTTTCTCTCACTGCTCTGTACGATAACGTCTTTTACGATGAGTTTCTCATCTTCTAAAATGATACGCAGCATCTCCTGACATACGCCAATATCATCTGCCAGTACTTCAAAAAACGTATCATCGATAGGTCTGAAATTTTTGACCTGTTCTATCTTTTCTTCTAATGTCATTTTATCTCCTGTTTTTTTCTTGGTATACAAACAGGCTTTCCGAATGATCTATGTTTATTATATAGAACCCCTCACGATTCTTCAAGACTGTTTGCATTGATTTTTTTGTTACTGTTTTAAATCTGTGTTGTCATTTTCTCCTGCTGAATGGCTCACCGATGTGGTGATGGATTTTTTTGTTACGTTAGCATGTTTTGCAACTTTGATTTGATAAAAAAGATAGGTTTATTGTAAGGGGGGATTTTGGGAAAGTCAAGAAATTAATTGACTTTTTCCTGCTCAATTTTCTTTTCCTGATATTTTCTGATACTTACTCTGCGAAAGATACTGTTCATTCTATTTTCCTCCAATCATATTTCTACACTCATTTAAAAGCTCTCATCGCCACGCTTCATCTCCAGCGCTGTCCCATCCTTCCAGTCACAGCAATTGCGTAAGTACTCCGCCTCCGTGTTCAAAAAGTTTTCCGCATTTGGCGGCAGCACAATCGGCTCAATCGTATTGTTTTCGTAATTGCAGACGTAAATGGTTTTGACACAATTTAAAAATACCCTGTCAAATCGCATTTTTTTCTTTTCCTGTGTATATCTCATATATTCAAACAGTGCACCTGCATCAATATCATTCTCGTCTGTCGGATGCAGAAAAAGATACAAACCATTGTAGCGCTTATGGATATAATTTGCATTTAGTTTTTCCAGTTTGCGATCAAAACGATATTTCGCCTTGGAAAGATAATCCTGCTGCACGGTATTATCTGGCAGAATCGCCCAGAACCTTCCATTGTAAAAATTCAGCCGTTCCCCATATTTTTCAAACGCCAGAGGAGGCAGTTCCTCTTTCCGGCAGCCAAGATATTTTTCGATAAAACTCTCCTCCTGCCCGTCATCCGGCAAAAGTGCCTGACTGACTTCCAACCCGAAATCCATGTTTGGATTAATCCAATCCGGCGATTCACTTTTCACAAAATATGGTTCGTATTCCTTCCACAGATATTTCAATGATACCGCCGCATAAATTTCATTCAAAAGCTTTTCATATGCCACCAGATTTACCTGCCTTTTCTTCCACAATTTTATTGACGAAAATGTTTTTTTCCGATAGGATGTTTATATCGTGATTTCATCACTCAAAAATTTCGCCGCTTGCCGAACATATAAATATGTTCTTTTCGCTTGCGCTCATTATACCATAACTTATTCGATTTTTCCTGAAAGGATTCAAAATATGAAAAAAGTAAAACAAATTTTAGCAATCGTCGGTGTCATTATTCTGGTTGGACTTTATGTCTCTACCATCGTATGTGCAGTTTCTGCCAGTGAAAATTTTATGAACATGCTCATGACATCCATTTATGCCTCTGTGATCATCCCTGTTTTGATCTGGGCATACAATTTTATTTACAAACTGATCAAAAAAGATTCCGAAGAAAAAGATACTGCAGAGCATTAAAAAATCAGCACCTGAACAAAATTTTCTGTCAGGTGCTGATCCTGCTTTTATCTCATTTATTCTTCTGTACTCTCAGACACGCTCTCTGTATCTAAAACAGTCTCCGTACCTTCTGCACTCTCTGTGCTCTCCGCATCTTCCGTGACGGTCAGCTCCTCAATCGTTTTTGAAAAAGCATCCGCAAGAGACGTTTCTGTCAGATAAATGCTTCCTCCATCAGCTGAAATAATATAGTATGCATTCAAAGTATCATTTTTATTTCCTACAAAAAGAGAAACAGACCCTTCACTTGTTGTGTAAGATATCAGATCTTCCGGCTGGTCAAATCCAAACTCTTTCAGATCTGTATAATCACTGATCTCTTCTATTGCTGTCAGCGATGACAGTGTTGAAAGCATGCTGTCGATCGCTTCTTCATCCATATCCAGTGATGTATCTCCGTCATAGGTCCATGTATCCCCATCCTTTGTAAAAGTATACGTCACATGGTCAACCTCATAAGAAAATGCTGTGATCGTGTCAACGTCCACTTTGGAAATATAAATGGTAGAAGCCTCTTCTTCCGCTGTTTTCTCTTCCTCTTTATTTTTGTTATACCATTTCATTCCGAAGGTGGCAGCGATAAGCACTGCCAGCACGATCAGAATTACAATAAACTGAATTTTCTGTTTTTTCATATTCTATCTGTCTCCAATCTTGATTTTCTATCATCTATTGTTTTATTTTTTTCTTCTTGATGCCCATATCACAATTCCAAGAATCATCATAATGACCGGAAGCACGATCATCAGACCAAGCCCATACAGAATCCCTGCCGCTGCATCCACTGTGATGGCGCTGAGCGTGTAATCTTTTGTCGGGATCACACTTGTTGCAAGATCAGAATCGCCAACCATCTGGGCAATGATATCTGTAAACATAGCGCTGTTATTTCCGGAAACGATCTGGTCTGCACTGTCTGCAAACATTTCCACAGATCCGGCGACCACTACTTTTGCGACTGTATCTTCATCGATTGTTTTTTCCATGGCAACCGCAACCGCAAATGGTCCTGCAGCATCTCCCTCCTCCAGCTCTGATGTTGTTGCATTTACTGCATCTGTCTTGGATACTGCTTTATCTGTCGTCTCCAATAATGCTGTATAAGTTGTATCATCTGTATCTTCCCCATAGGTAATTGCCTCGCTATATGGAGCAAAGATATATGAACCGCTGACGGAACTTGTATATGCACTTGAATTTACGTCAGGAAGCAGATAATACGGTGTATTGCTATAGTAATAGGATTTATCATTTTCCATCACAATGCCGGAAACACGCTCCATGCCGCATGCCGACAGGATTGACTCGAAGTTTTCCAGACCCTGTGCCTGAAAATTACAGGTGATCAGCACTTTTCCACCCCGATTGATATAATCGATCACTTTGCTGGCATCATCCTCCGAAAAATCAGTGGTCGGTCCATTAATAATCAACGCTGCTGCATCTTTCGGAACCGTATCCTCTTTTAATAATGCAAGGTCAGATAATGTGATATTTGCTTTTTCAATTGCCTCTGTAAAGCCACCGGCCAAAGCTGTTTCCCCATGTCCGGACACCTGATAGATCACCGGAAGTTCTGTCGAATCCATGGTCACATACTGGATTGCACTTGTAAGCTGTCCCTCTGCATCATATCCATCAATGCTTCTGGAATAACTGGTGTAATCATAACTATAGGTATACACATCATTGTAATCAATGACTCTGGATCTTGCGCTGCTCACAACGATCATGCTGTTGGAAGTCACAGAACTGTCTGTATACTGTGCTGCAAAAGCCGGGTTTGAAGCCGGATTGATATAGGAAACTTTGATGTGATCCGACAGGGATTCATATCTCTGTAATGTCTCATCCAGCTTTGTATCTTTTGATGCATCGGACACCAGCACATAAATTGTCACGTCCTCGTCGAGACCTTTCAGATAATCCTTCGTATCGTCTGTGATGGAGTAAATTTTCGTTGAAGTGACATCAATGGATGTCCATGTTGCCGGAAGTTCTGCCACGAACAGGTTCACAACAACGGTCACTGCCACCATTGCAATGATCATTCCCGTTGAAAAAACACCTGTCGATATTTTTTTGGAACTGATGCTCCAGCGGCGTTTCTGAACGGACTGCCCTGTCAGGAACAAAAGTAATGCAATGATCGTTACGTAATAGACAATTCCCGCTACATCCAGTGTTCCATTCATAAAGTTATCGAGCGGCGTGTAAAGATCATAGCAACCTAAAATTTTTGTCAGAAGATTTCCGCTCTCTGAGATCAGATTGCAGATGCTTCCCATCATGTAGCCGGCAAATAATGCAACAAATGTCAAAACTGCGGAAATCACCTGGCTTTCGGTCAATGAGGAAATAAACATGCCAACGGCAATGCAGGCGCAGCCATACAGCCAGAATCCAAGCACTGCTGCATATGATTCCCCTAATGGGATCGTTCCGTAAGACATTAACAGCAATGGTGTGATTGCAATGATCACCATATCTATGGTAAATACAGAAGCCATTGCGAGATATTTTCCCAATACTACTTTTCCCACAGATACCGGTGCAGTCAGGATCAACTGGTCTGTTCTGCTGTGGCGTTCCTCCGCAAAGCTGCGCATGGTCAGCACCGGTACCGTGATCAGCATGATAAATGCGATCGCCGACAGTGAGTAAGAAATATAAGGATAGCCTGCGCGCAGATTGTAAACATAAAAATATAGTCCATAGAGTACAAGAACTGCTGCAATAAACAACCATCCTGTCACCGTCTGAAAGTAAGCTTTTACTTCTCTTTTTAATATTGCAAACATTATTTCCCGTCCTCCTTACTCTCTTTTCCAAAATAAGGCTTTACAAAATGGAGTTTTTTCTCCGGCAGAACTTCCTTCTGTGTCCCCTCTTTTTCCGTGAGTTCAAGGAACACATCCTCAAGAGATTTTGAAACGGGATTCATCTGCAGAATGACAAATCCATGGTTGACACAGGAAGCAAACACCTGTTCCCTGATATCCATTCCCGGTTTTGCGATCAGATTCAGATGTACACACGCTTCGTCCTTCTGCTCTAATGGAATGCATTTTTCAACTTCTGCGATCCCGGTGAATGTCTCCTGCACTGCCGCATTGTCTCCTTTGATCAGAAGTTCGATCTCCTGCGCCCCGGACATCTGTTTCATCAGATTCTCCGTGGAATCGCCTGCCACTAATTTTCCTTTGGAAATAATGAAAATGTGATCACACACCGCAGAAATTTCAGACAAAATATGCGAACTTAAAATAACCGTATGATTTTTGCCAAGTTCTTTGATGAGGTCACGGATCTCTATGATCTGTTTTGGATCAAGTCCGACCGTCGGTTCATCCAGAATAATGATCTCCGGATACCCCAGCACTGCCTGTGCAAATCCGACTCTCTGCCTGTAGCCTTTTGACAGGTTACGGATCAGTCTTGACTGCTGTGCGGTGATTCCGGTCGTCTCCATCGCTTCCTCCACATATTTATTTCTCAGACCTTTTTCGAGCTTCTTCAACTCTGCCACAAAGTTCAGATACTCCCTGACTGTCATATCCACATAAAGAGGCGGGATCTCCGGCAGATATCCCACACATTTTTTTGCTTCTTCCGGCTGCGCAAAAATATCAAATCCGTTGATTTTTACCTCTCCGCTGGTTGCACCTAAATACCCTGTAATAATGTTCATCGTGGTGGATTTTCCGGCGCCGTTTGGTCCTAAAAATCCATAAATTTTTCCTGGTTCCACAGTCAATGTCAGATCATTCACTGCAATATGGTCGCCATATTTTTTTACCAGATGGCTGATCTCGATCACAATCTTTTCCTCCTTACTTCCGGCTCGCATGAAAATCGCGAAATCCGTCTGTTTTCACGAATTTCGCAACTGTCGGTTTTCGATAGTATTATCTTATCGAAAAAATGTGTTTTCTTTTGGAAAAAAATGTGATAACTTTGTGAAACGACGATTTTTTCTCTTCTTAAATACCTGTTATTTAGACATATATATTGTATTTCTTCAGATCCTCTTTCACCTGCCCGATCGTCTCAAAGCAGATTCCGTGGATTCCGGCTTTTTCGGCTCCCTCGATATTTTCCATCCGGTCATCGATAAATACACACTCATCCGCTGTGAGCTGATATTTTTTTAATAATGTCTCATAGATTTCCACATCCGGTTTGACCAGTCTCACACTGTAAGAAAAGATATCGCCGTCTGTCAACAGTAAGAAATCCAGCGCATTGTCCTTCGTTCTCTGATAAGTCCAATCTCCATAGTTAGAAAGAATATACACATGCAAGCCTTCTTTTTTCATATTGGAAATCCATTCTTTCGTATAGGAAAACTGTGTAATTGCCAGTTCCAGATGATTCCAGAACAGATTGATCTCTTTTTTATATTCCGGTGCCTTCTCATAAAATGCCTGTAGGATCTGTTCATCTGACCAGACGCCACGGTCTGTCTCAAGCCAGACCGGAGTATTGACCGTAGCATCCGCTACCACTTTCACTGTCTTATCATCAAATCCAAGTTGTTTCATTGCGTCTTCCGGCTCCCACGCCACAAGCACTTTTCCGACATCTAAAATTATATTCTTTACCATACAATCCTCCATGTTTTGTCACAAAAGGCAGGGTGCCACTGCACGCCTGCCTCAGTCTCTTTATTTATTGCGGTAAATGATATCTTCTCTTCCTGGTCCGTTAGAAACCATTGTGATCGGGTATCCGATCTGTCCTTCAATGAACTCAATGTAATTTCTGCAGTTTTCCGGAAGATCCTCGTATTTCTTAATTCCACGGATATCACATTTCCATCCCGGAAGTTTTTTGAATACTGGTTTTGCTTTCTCTAATTTTGCAGTTACAGGGAAGTCTGTGGTTACTTCTCCGTCGATATCGTATCCAACACATACCGGGATCTCATCTAAGTATCCTAATACGTCAAGTACGGTAAGCGCTACATCCGTTGTTCCCTGCAGACGGCATCCATACTTACTTGCAACACAGTCATACCATCCCATTCTTCTTGGACGTCCGGTTGTTGCTCCGAATTCACCGCCGTCTCCGCCGCGTCTTCTCAGTTCGTCTGCCTCGTCTCCAAAGATCTCGCTAACGAATGCTCCTGCTCCTACTGCGGAAGAGTATGCTTTACTTACTGTTACGATCTTCTTGATCTCATATGGTGGGATGCCTGCTCCGATCGCACCGTATGCTGCTAAAGTAGAGGAAGATGTTACCATTGGATAAATTCCGTGATCCGGATCTTTTAAAGTACCAAGCTGGCCTTCCAATAAGATCTTTTTGCCTTCCTTAATCGCTTTGTCTAAGAATAAAGAAACATCTCCGACATATGGAGCGACCATGTCTCTGTACTCATGTAAAGTAGCTAATAATTCCTCTTCTTTTAATAATGGTTTGTGATACATATGCTCAAGCATAATGTTCTTTGTCTCGCAGGTACGTTTTACTTTTGCCTGTAATAATTCCTCGTCGAATAACTCACTTACCTGGAAACCGATCTTTGCATATTTGTCTGAATAAAATGGTGCGATACCGGACTTGGTAGAACCGAAAGAATTCTTTCCAAGACGCTCCTCCTCATACTGATCGAAAAGAACGTGGTATGGCATAACGATCTGTGCTCTATCTGAAATCATGATTTTTGGTGCAGGCACATTGCGGTCTGTGATCGATTTGATCTCACTTATTACCTTCGGGATATCCAGTGCCACACCATTTCCGATAATGTTGGTGATGTGGCTGTGGAATACGCCGGATGGCAATGTATGTAATGCAAATTTACCATAGTTGTTTACGATGGTGTGACCTGCATTTGCTCCGCCCTGAAAACGGATAACGATGTCCGCTTCATCTGCAAGCATATCTGTGATTTTTCCTTTTCCCTCGTCGCCCCAGTTAGCGCCTACTACTGCTGTAACCATTTGATTTTCCTCCTGCATAAAAAAAGTGATGGTCTGTAAAAACCATCACACTTTCCTGTTTTTACTTTATGATTATACACGAATATATGTCATAAGTAAAATTAATATTCATTATATTTGATATAATTGTTTATTATATTATAATATTCCATATGCTATCAGACACGATTGGTTTCAGAAACATGGAAATCAAAAGCGTAACTGCCAGAATCAGGACAGGTTCATATCGTACCAAAATTCCTTTCGAATCCACTGATTTTAAAGAGAACGGAAAAGAAAATCTTCTGCTTATTTCATATCCCAGCACGGTTCCTGCCGTATTGGTGATCAGATCATCAATATCCGTAAGCCGGAATGTAAATATCTGTAATAGTTCAATCCCCAGTGATACCGCGAGTCCCACGAAAAACATAGTTTTGAAAGACCGGAAATTCTTCCAGACCGCAGGTACAAAAAATCCCATCGGTATAAATAAAATGATATTCAAAATCGTATTTTTCATATATGCAAACGGACTATTTACAATGTCTGCAAACGGTATCAGATTCAGACCAAAATCCATCTGAAATATCCCAACCGCAGGGACACCCACAACCGAAAACAGAGCAATCGCATAAAATGCAAATATCAGTTTTACACAAAATGGTTTAAATTCCCATTTCCTGTAGATTGTACACTGCAAAATAGCCAAAGCAGGAATCACAAAAATAGCAGACGAGACACAGTCTATCCCGATCGATAATAAACGCATCATTTACGTTTCCCCCTAAATATCCTGATCCTGCATATAAATTTATCATATTCCTGCCCGCAATCCCATTGATATTCTATTAAGATTGATGAAGAATTGATGAACTTTTTCTGACATTTTTTCACTACGGAACAAGCAGAAAATCATATAATTTTTCTGCCGCTGCCGACATCGGCGCACGCTCGTTTGAGACAATGCAAAACTCACGTTCCGGTATCGCCCTGTCAAATTTCAATACGAATAATTCCCCATTTTCAATGTATTTTTCTGCGAAATCCGACACGACACTGGCAACACCGAGGTTGCGCACTGCAAACTGGATGAGCATATCACTTGTCGCAAGTTCAAATTCCGGTCGGACAAATGTGCCGCGCTCTGCCAGATAATCCTCCACATATTTTCTTGTGGAAGTACTGCCCTCTAAGCACATGACCGGAAGATTTTCAAGCTCTTTATAGCTTAATTTTCCGCCTTTTAAATACTCAAACTTTTTTCCCGCCACAAAGACATCCTGAATTTTGCGGACAGGTGTCATTTTAAAATCATATTTATTGTTCACCGGGGTACTGATAATTCCAAAATCAATTTTTCCGTCCTGCAAATGTTTCAACGTCTCCGGTGTCGGGGCATTCGTCACAGTCACTTTGATCTGCGGAAATGCATCATGGAACGCCTCCAGATAAGGAAGCAGATAAAACTGCAATGTCATGTCACTGGCACCCACACAGATTTCTCCGGCATCTAAGTTCAACATCTCCGAGAGTTTTTTCTCCCCGGTGAGGATTGTCTCATATCCTTTTCTCACATATTCCGCAAGCAGTCCGCCTTCTTTTGTCAAGCGCACGCCTTTGGATGTCCGCACAAAGAGAGCGCAGGAAAGATCACTTTCCAGATGCTTGACTGCCTGACTGACTGCCGGCTGTGAGATGGAAAGCGCCTCTGCTGCGAGGGAGATACTGTTGTATTTGGATACATAATAAAAAATTTTGTAGTATTCGAGGTTTGTCTGCATTATTTTACTCCGTGATTTTACTGTGACTTGCAAATAATTGCTTTCTTATTATAACAGTTTCCCACGAAAAAATCTTTTCTTTTGCGAAAACAAAAAAATTATATTTTTTCGCAAAAATAAACATTGTCTTTTTGCGGTCCATGCCTTATACTAAGTTGCTGAAACGCAAAGAATATGCGTGTTGAGGCTAAAAAACACGGACAGATTTTTAACTATTTTATAAATCAAGGAGTACAGACTATGACAAAAGACATGACAATGGGAAGCCCGCTCAGAATGATCTTACTTTTTTCCGTTCCGGTTTTACTGGGAAATATTTTTCAGCAGTTTTATAACATGGTGGATACGATCATTGTCGGGCAGTATCTTGGTGAGGATGCTCTGGCTGCGGTAGGCTCTACCGGATGCCTGATGTTCCTTGTATTAGGATTTGCAAATGGTATTGCGCAGGGATTTGGCGTTATGGTCTCCCACGCCTTCGGTGCAAAAGATTTCAAGCTGTTAAAACATTATGTTGCACTCTCCCTGATACTGACTGCCATTGTATCGTTAATTCTGACTATCCCTACGGTGGCAGCTTCCAGACAATTTCTTATTTTAATGAAAACACCGGACAATATCTTAGGACTCGCAGACTCTTATATTAAAGTCATTTTCGCAGGTATCCTGCTCACGATGTCCTACAACGTTGCCGCCGGTATTTTAAGAGGGATCGGCGACAGCAAAACACCGCTGTATTTCCTGATTCTCTCTTCCTTTTTAAATATTGTGCTCGACCTGTTTTTGATCGTCGTCGTAAAACTTGGAACCGCAGGCGCTGCCTATGCAACGATCATTGCGCAGGGTGTCTCCGCACTGCTTTGCTTTATTTATATGTTCCGCAAATTCGACATTTTAAAAACCAGCCGGGAAGATTACTATCTCGACGGATACGGTGTGTTCAATATGCTTTCCATCGGTATTCCGATGGCGCTCAACTATTCCATCACCGCTATCGGAACCATGATCCTGCAGGGTGCAGTCAATATTTTCGGTTCCAGTGTTGTGGCTGCCTTCACTGCCGCCTCCAAAGTGGAAAACCTCTCCACCCAGACCATGCCGACACTCGGCACTGCGATTGCCACCTACTGCGGTCAGAACCTCGGCGCAGGAAAATACAAACGTATCTACGAGGGAATGCGCAAAGGATTTTTCATCTGCATTTTTATCTCGCTTGCTGCCTCTGCCATCTGCGTATTCGGCGGACGTTTTATTGTGAGCTGGTTTGTGAGCAATCCTTCTGAAGAAATTTTCGACTATGCCATGCAGTATCTGAACACCATCAGTTTCTTCATGCTGCCGCTCGCATGGATTTTCCTTTACCGGAACGCCCTGCAGGGCTTAAACCGCGGACTTGTTCCAATGTTAAGCGGTGTTGTGGAAATGGTGTGCCGTATTATCGTGATCGCCGTCACCTTAAATCCGTTCGGTTACTGGGCAGTCCGTCTGGCAAGCCCGATCACATGGCTGTTCACCGGAATCCTTCTGATCGTAACGTATTTTATCTGGGAAAAACAGAGCCGGAAAAAACATTCCGGTTCATCGGACTAAAATTTTAGTTTTCCACCCCACTTCTGAACAGTCTCCACAAGCTGTATCAGATACCGGAACACTGGCTCCGTGATGACTGCGAACACAATCATGAGCATTGCACATTTTCCTGTGACCGCCGTGATCGCAAACAGTTCACTGAAAAACAGCATACAAAATAACCAGCCGATGACCATCGCTGCGATCAGGATCGCATGCGGTGTTGTCATCGGTTTTGCTATATGATAAAGGATCATGAAGCCGACAACTGCGATCAGAATCGTGCACGACGTGGAAACGCACTCTTTTTCCACTCCGAACTCCCTGCAAAAAATCACCAGACCGCTCACCACGATAAAATCTGTAATCCCAGCCGGAAGCGCCTGGATCAGGACATTGGTAAGAAAATGCCCATGAATCTGATTCCGGTTCTGCTCCAGCGCCAGAAAAAATGACGGAATCCCGATCGTAAAAACACTGATGAGCGACACCTGCGATGGCTCCAGCGGATAATCGATCAGAAACAGCATGGAAAATACGGCTAAGAGCATGGAGAAAATGTTCTTGACCAGATAAAGGCTGGCAGTGCGCCCGATGTTGTTCACCACCCGACGCCCTTCCATGACAACCGCCGGCATTTTATTGAAATCGTTATCGAGCAGCACAAGCTGTGCCACATGCGAAGCCGCCTCACTGCCTGATGCCATCGCAATGCTGCAGTCTGCATCTTTTAACGCAAGAATATCGTTCACGCCGTCTCCGGTCATTGCCACGGTCTTTCCCTGCTCTTTTAATGCCTGCACCAGAAGACGTTTCTGCTCCGGTGTCACCCTGCCGAACACCGTGTATTTTTTTGCTGCCTTCCGCACTGCCTCCGCTGTTTTCAACGTTGCTGCGTCCACCTGTTTTTCCGCATGGCGGATTCCCGCTTTCTTTGCAATCTCCGATACCGTGACCGGATTGTCCCCGGAGATCACTTTCACTTCCACTCCCCGCTTGGAAAAGTAACGGAATGTATCCATTGCCCCCTCACGAATTGCATTGTTGAGCAGGATAAATGCAATGGGAGTTGCATTTTCTGTCAGTTCTTTTCCATCCAGATTCCCCTCATACTCTGCAAATACAAGCACACGATATCCCTTTTCCAGAAATACTTCGATTGTTCCCTGAACAGCCGCATAATCCTGCCGCAGCACAAATTCCGGTGCGCCGACCACATAAGCTTTTCCTGCCAGAACCACTCCGCTGTATTTTGTGGCAGACGAAAACGGGACGATTTTTTCTGCACTGTTTTCCATCGGCTCCGTAAAATACTGCTGCAATGCCTCCATCGTTGCATTGTCGCACGGCAGGGCACGCACACAGTCAGAGAGCAGCTTTGCAATTTTATTTTTGTCTTCCGATTGCTGGTCTGCTTCCTGGTCTTTTGCAAGGATAAACTGTGCCACTTCCATTTCCGGCACGGTAATGGTTCCGGTCTTATCCACGCACAGCACATTTACCCGCGCCAGTGTCTCGATACATTTCATGTCATGGATCAGTACCTTTTGTTTTCCAAGCCTCATCACCGACACCACCATCGCCACACTTGCAAGAAGGTACAGGCCTTCCGGGATCATTCCGAGAATAGCCGCCACCATGCCCGTCACACTATCTTTCATCGTTGCCCCGGAAAAAAAGTATTGCTGTAAAAACAGGATCGCCCCGATCGGCAAAATGATCACGCCCACGGTCTGCACAAGGCGGTTCAACGCCCGGATCATCTCCGACTGCTCGCCCTCTTTTGTCTGCGTTGCCTGTAACATCAGTCCTGAAATATAAGAATCTTTTCCCACTTTTTCGAGTTTTGCCAGGCACTCTCCCGATATCACAAAACTTCCCGAAAAAATGGAATCTCCCTCTTTTTTTACAATCTCATCGGCCTCCCCTGTGATCAAAGCCTCGTTGACTGTGATATTGCCGGATAACACCAGTGCGTCCGCCGGGATCTGTCCACCTGCTGAAAGCGTTATCACATCATCCTGCACCAGTTCATCCGCCAAAACCTCCTGATCACTTCCGTTGCGCCGGACCGTGATTTTCGGTGTGTTTAATATCGTAAGATCATCCAGAATCTTTTTGGAACGCAGCTCCTGAATGATTCCGATCAACATATTTGAAATAATAATAGGTAAAAAAGTAAGATCCCGAAAAGACCCCACTACGATCAGAAGGATCGTAATGATCAAAAAAATAAGATTATAATAAGTTACAACATTTGAGCGGATGATCTGTGCCACTGTCTTTGTGGAAGAATCTACGCTTTCATTCGACACCCCTGCTTTTTTCCGAAATTCCACTTCAGCAGTGGACAGTCCACTCATATTCTGGCACATTCTGCATCTCTCCATCTCACTTTATGATGCTTTAGTATGCCCTGTTTTTTGTTAAACTATTTGAACAATCGCTAACTGTTCTTTATTTTGCTTTTAATGCCCAGACAGCTTTGATCTGGCTCCTGATTTTTCCATAGTTCCATTTCTGGCCACTGCGGTATAAAGAAAACGGATCGTTAATGGAAAATCCTTCATCATCATAGTCATAGAGCAGGATAAAATGTCCCCCTGTAGTGAAATCTCCCTGCCGCACAGAGCAGATCACGATATCTCCCTGATCTAAGTGCTGTTTGATCTCAGTCTGGCTGATATTGATCTGCTCGGAGCGGACACCGTAAGCTGCCGCCCCCTCTGTCATAAGCGACCACATCGTTCCTGTGCCGGACATATAAAACCCTTCCTGCATGGCAAATTTTGCGATTGCAGCCGGAGTTGCCTCCTCATTTCCAGTCAGCGCAACTACTGCCATCGCCAGTGTTGTCGGACCGCATCCGCTGATCGCAACATTGCTGTCATCCCCATATGCAAGGCAGCCCCAGCGTTTATCCCACTGTAAAAAGAGCGGATATTCTTCCTGTAACTCTTTCTCTGTCAGTTCTGCTTTATCATAATCCCTTGTGTTCCCTTTATAATCAGCTACAAATGCGATCATTTCCGGATTATTTGCCAGATTGATCAGTAATTTTTCCGGATATTTCTCTGCATTTTCCACGATCTGTGCGTAGCGTTCATCTGACGCTTCCATCTGTTCTAACTGTCTGATTGCCTGATTTAAGGAATAATCTACCGGTTTTGATAACACAACCTGTGGAATCTCCGCAAACGGATCATTCGTTTCTTCGCTGTCTGCCGGTTCTTCGACAGTTTCTGTAGCAGACTGTTCCTCTTTTTCCGTTCCATCTGCTGTTGTTCCATTATCTACGTTATTTGTAATTTGATTTTCTTTTTTCTCTTCACCGGAGTTATCCTGCGCTGATGCCAGCACTTCTTCTGTTTTTCCAAGTTTGATCTCAGGAAAATATCTTCCACAGACACATCCCAGTAAAAAAGATGTCAAAAGCATTACACTCAAAACGATTTTTCTTTTCCGTACAAGCTTTTTCTGTCTCAGTCTTCTTTCGTCTAATTCTGTCTGATTCTGTATCTGGCGCTGATTCTGCTCCTTCATCTATCGGTAACCTCTCTCGTATTTCTTTCTTGCGTAGCGTGTTCTATTATATACATAAACCCTGCAATTTTGCTACCCTCTTCATAAAATATTAATAAAACTTTGGGTTTTCTTTGGAATACTTACAGAAAAAAACAGGTGCCAAATGTATGATCCATTCAGCACCTGCCCTGTCCTGTCTGTTTTTATTTGTTGCTGAGATATTCGTGAATACCCTTAGCTGCTGCTTTACCGGCACCCATCGCAAGGATAACAGTTGCTGCACCTGTCACAGCGTCACCACCGGCATAAACACCTTCTTTGGAAGTTGCACCGGTCTCTTCTTCCGCAATAATGCATTTTCTGCGGTTGATATCAAGACCTTTTGTAGTGGATGAGATCAGAGGGTTTGGAGAAGTACCAAGTGACATGATCACAGTATCTGCCTCGATCTCATATTCAGAGCCCGGAATCTCAACCGGACTTCTTCTTCCGGAAGCATCCGGTTCACCAAGTTCCATTTTGATCACTTTTGCACCCTTTACACAACCGTTTTCATCCACCAATAATTCGGTTGGATTCTGGAGAAGATCAAAGATGATACCTTCCTCTTTTGCGTGATGTACTTCCTCTTTACGTGCCGGAAGTTCTTCCTCACCACGACGGTATACGATATGTACCTCTGCACCCAGTCTTCTTGCTGTTCTGGCAGCGTCCATTGCCACATTACCACCGCCGACTACAATAACTTTCTTACCTGCTTTGATCGGTGTATCGTAATTGTCTAAGAACGCTTTCATAAGGTTATTTCTTGTTAAGAACTCATTGGCTGAGAATACACCCATTGCCTGCTCACCAGGAATACCCATAAATCTTGGAAGTCCTGCACCGGAACCAATGAAAACTGCCTCAAAGCCCTCGTTGTCCATTAACTCATCAATTGTAACGGATTTACCGATGACAACGTTGGTCTCAATCTTAACCCCTAATGCTTTCACGTTTTCCACTTCAGCGGCAACAACCTTCTGCTTTGGAAGACGGAATTCAGGGATACCATAAACTAACACACCACCTGCCTGATGTAATGCTTCGAAAATCGTCACATCATAACCAAGCTTTGCAAGATCTCCTGCACAGGTAAGACCTGCCGGGCCTGAGCCGATCACTGCTACTTTATGTCCATTTAACTTTTCTGCCTTTTTCGGTTTAATGCCATGTTCTCTTGCCCAGTCCGCAACAAAACGCTCTAATTTACCGATCGCTACAGGCTCTCCTTTGATTCCACGGATACATTTTCCCTCACACTGTGTCTCCTGTGGACATACACGGCCACAGACTGCCGGAAGTGCGGAAGACTCACTGATCACATGATAAGCAGCCTCAAAATTACCTTCTTTTACTTCTGCGATAAATCCCGGAATATTGATAGATACCGGACATCCTTTCATACACTGTGCATTTTTACAGTTTAAGCAACGGGCAGCTTCTGCCATTGCTTCTTCTTCATTATATCCCAAACATACTTCTTCAAAGTTCGCTGCACGAACGGCTGGCTCCTGCTCACGAACCGGAACTCTAGTTAATACGTCCATTTTTTCCTCCTGATTCTATGTAACTGACCAGACAGCATTCTCTCTGATCTGACAAATTTCTGATTTTTAACTGTTACAATTGCCACATCCGCCGTGATGTGTTGCACCTTCCTGTAATTTCAACATTGCTCTTCCCTCTTCGGTCTTGTACTGAGCCTGTCTTCTCATCGCCTGATCAAAATCAACCAGATGTCCGTCGAACTCCGGTCCGTCTACACATGCAAATTTCACTTCATCGCCGACAACCAGACGACATGCACCACACATTCCGGTTCCGTCTACCATGATCGGATTCATGGAAACAACCGTTGGAATTCCTAATTCTTTTGTCAATTTGCAGACAAATTTCATCATGATCATTGGTCCGATTGCCACACAGTGGTCATAACGGTTACCATTATCCCAGAGTTCCTGCAGCTGTGCAGTACCGGTTCCCTTGAAACCGTACGAGCCATCATCCGTTGTCACATAAAGGTTTGTGGCAACTTTTTTCATCTCATCCTCTAAGATAAGTAAATCTTTGTTACGGGAACCCATGATAACATCACAGTCAACGCCGTGCTCATGCAGCCATTTTACCTGAGGATAAACCGGAGCTGTACCAACACCACCTGCAACAAATAAAATTTTCTTTTTCTTTAATTCTTCAATATCTTCATGAATCAGATCAGATGGACATCCCAAAGGTCCAACAAAATCTTCAAAAGCATCCCCTTCCTGTAAGCTTACCATACGCTCTGTGGAAGCTCCTACGGTCTGGAATACGATCGTGATCGTTCCCTCTTCTCTGTTGTAATCACAGATGGTAAGTGGAATACGTTCACCCTCCTCATCAATTTTTACAATAACAAACTGTCCCGGTTCGCAATACTGCGCAACACGAGGAGCCTTGACATCCATAAGATAGATCTTGTCTGCCAGTTTTTCTCTTCTAACGATTGGATACATGTTTTTCCTCCTTGTATATACTCACTGCCTTTTTCATCTCTGTAATCGTTTTCCTTAATCACGAATCTCCTATGAAAATATGCATTTTTTTAGCATTACTTTATATAATAAAGGAAAAGCCGTTAGATTTCAACGGCTTTTCCCTTGTTTTATTGCTTTTTCATATAATTGAAACATACTAATTATTTATAGCTTCTATTCTTACTACACCACTATTATGCCTCCACTTTGGAAAACAGAATTCTGTCATTATCCAATGCCTTTCCGGCACGGACTGCAAACTGCTCTAACAGATCATCCACTGACATCTTTTCCCGTTCTTCCCCGGAAACATCCAGCACAATATTTCCCGAATCCATCATGAGGGTACGGTTTCCAAGTTCAAGCGCCTGATGCATGTTGTGCGTGACCATAAGGCAGGTGATGTTCTGCTCTGACACTATCTTTTTTGTGAGGTTCAGTACTTTCTCTGCGGTGGCAGGGTCTAAGGCTGCGGTATGCTCATCCAGCAGCAAAATCTTAGGAGTCACCATCGTTGCCATCAAAAGTGTGAGTGCCTGACGCTGTCCACCGGACAAAAGTCCGACCGGCTGCTTCATACGGTCTTCTAACCCCATGTCAAGCAGTGCGAGCTGCTCTCTGAATTTTTTCTTGTCCGCTGCCTTGATCCGGCTGAAATAGGCATTCTTTGAAGTAGTCGTGCGCAGGTAGGCAAGCGCCATATTCTCCTCGATCGTCATATGTGGTGCGGTTCCCTTCAATGGATCCTGAAACAAATGACCGATCACTTTACTGCGGACATGCTCTTTCTGATAGGTAATGTCCTCACCATCCAGCATGATCAGTCCTTTGTCTGCAAAAAAGGCTCCTGTTATCGCATTAAACAACGTTGATTTTCCGGCTCCGTTACTTCCTACGATCGTTGCAAACTCTCCCTGCTTTAAGGTGAGATTCAGATTTTTTAATGCACATTTTTCATTGACAGTTCCCGGATTAAAAGTTTTGCTGACATCGCGCATCACAAGCATTGCGTTCTTCTCTGCCATTATCTTTCTCCTCCTTCGCTGTCATTTTTCATAATCTCCTGAACGTATATCTGGTTCTGAGCCTTTGCGGCACGTTTCTGCCGGTAAAAATTCATCTGCTTTTTCAGATATGGGAATGCAATTGCCACGGCTACAATGATTGCAGAAACAAGTTTTAAACACTCTGCCGGTACATTTAATCTCAGGGCAACTGCCACGATAAAACGATATAGGCAGCTTCCTAAAATAACGCCGGTCACACGCTGTAACATACCGCCTTTTCCAATGATAGATTCCCCAATGATCAGGCTGGCGAGTGCGATCGTTACCATTCCGGTTCCAAGATTGATATCACAGGATTTCTGATACTGTGCAAGCAGACCGCCGGAAAGACCGGTCAGGGCATTTGCAACACAAAGTCCGATCGTGATCATGGCACTTGTATTAATGCTGGAGGCTCTTACCATATCCGGATTATCTCCGGTTGCGCGGATGGAAAGTCCAAGCCTTGTATTTAAAAAGAAAGAGATCAGCACTCCTACAATGATAACGATCAGTGCAGCCACGATCAGTTTATACCACGTTCCACCGATTGCTGTTTTTGCCCAGGTAAAAACGGATTCACAGTTGAATAAGTTCATGTTGGAAGCGAATCCCATTACTGCAATATTAATTGTATACAATCCGGTATTTACGATGATTCCCGCCAAAATGGACTGAATCCCCATTTTTGTCTGTAAGAAAGCGGTCACAAAACCGGAGCAGACACCAGCTGCCATCGCTGCAAATAATCCTAATATCGGATGACCTGCAAGTGTCACCGATGCACAGACGGCACATCCCAATGTAAAACATCCATCGGTCGAAAGATCCGCAATGTTTAAAATACTGAAGGATATAAATAATGCCAGTGCGACCAGTGCATAGATAAAACCAAGTTCTAATGCACTCTGTACAATTGATAATGTAATAATGGAACCCATACCTTAATTAAACTCCTCTGCTGTTACTGTCTCGATCAATTCGGAACACATATCTTTAAAGATAGAATAATCGATTCCGACTTTTTCTGCAATCTCTGTATTTACGGTTACGATACCGCTGTCTAATGTTTCTACCGGTGTTGTGGCCGGATCTGCTCCGTTTGCAAGAATGTCTGCAACCATGTCTGCTGTCTTTGTTCCGAGTGTCTCATAGTTGACGCCGTATCCTAAGAATGCTCCGTTTAAAGCAAAGGAATCTGCACTTGTGTAGTGAGGGATACCTGCGTCTGCAAATTTTTCAAAAATCGCAAGTTCTGCTGTCATAACAGTGTTGTCCTGTGGTGTAAAAATAGCGTCTACTTTTTCTGCCACCAGGGAATCTGCTGCTGCCTGGATCTCACCGGTTGTTGTACCTGTTTTTTCTACATAGGAAATCCCATGTTCATCGCAGTAATCTTTTGCCGCCTGAATAGCACTTGTGGAAGAATCCTGGCTCTTATCATACAGAAATCCGATTTTTGCAGCATCCGGATCCGCTGCCAAAATGAAATCCATGATCTGTGCCACATCAATTGCATCGGATGTTCCTGTAATATTGGCACCCGGAGCATCTGCACTTGCTACAAGTCCTGCTCCGACCGGATCTGATACTGCGGAAAATACAACCGGGATCTGATTATCTTCCGTTGCGTTCTGCATGATCATTGCTGCCGGCGTTGCGATCGGAATGATCACATCGACGCCCTCTGCCACAAGATCTGCTGCGATCTGATTTAAGGTAGAGGAATCTGCCTGACCATTATAGGTGTAATCTGCATAATCAAATGTCACACCAAGTTCTGCTCCTTTTGCATCCAGCTCTGCTTCAATTGCTTTCTCAATCTGGTTTAAGGATGCATCATCTACATACTGTACGATTCCAACTTTGTACACGGTTTTGTCTGCAGTATTCTGTGCAGTGTCCTTTGCGGTATCGGCTGCGTCTGCACTGCTCTCTGTTGTGTTCGTGCTGTTTCCTGCATTGGATGTGTCTGTGCTGTTTCCGCATCCACCGATCATTGCTGCTGCCATTGCCATTGTCAATACTGCTGCCATCATTTTTCTCTTCATCATTTTTTCCTCCAAATTTTAAGAATGTTTTTGAAAGAAATCCGTTTTGAAAGTTATAAGAATCATGTATTGCGGTTTTGTTTGCAAGTAAACAAAAACCGTCTCAAGCTGTTGCTTGAGACGGTAATAAAATCTTATTATCGCGGTACCACTCATCTTGACCATCCGGTCCACTCTCTCATGTACTATCATACACGCCTGATTGATAACGGGTTCGGTTCCCGGTGACTCCTACTGCTGATACATGGCTCTGTATGCTTCATGTATGTTGTTCAGGTCACCCTCGAAAGTCCATTCAGTAAAATGATCCATACTGCAATCCCACCAGCTGCAGCTCTCTGTAATATCAACAGATTACTTACTACTCTTTCTCAACGGTTTTTCTTTATGGTGTTACTTTAATACATTAACGTATCTTTGTCAACACCTTTTTTATGTTTATGAAAAATATACAAGTTCATCTTCCGGTTTTTCTGCCGGTGTCACTGAGATTGGATAAAGAACAGGTCCTTTTCCCTTGTACTCTTTTGCAAATTCCACATGCACTTCTGCTGTGATATTGATCCAGGATTTGTGAGGTATTTCATCTTCCCTGTCGTATTTTGTTTTGAAACCGATAAAGGTAACATCCTCCACGCAGCAGGTCATTGCGAAACGTCCCGGAACCATAATTCCTTTTTTCAGTTTGTCCGGATTGTATACAAGTGCTAAGAAAGAAACTTTCTTGCCCTCATATTTTTTCGGATTCTCCTGACAATCCATATACCAGATGGCGTAATCTGCATCGGAAATTTCAATCTCATCCGCAGTAATGTCAAACGGTAACTCCTCCGGTCTCTCGTCAAGTGTTCCGTCCGCACGCTCATAGACAAGCTGTGCTTTCCGGTTTAATGCCTTGACATTTCTGCGGTATTTTCCTTTGTCTGTACTGTCATCACAGCGATTGAAGATCACAACATCTGCCGAAAAAAGCTGTTCCATGATCATTGTACGCATATTTGCAAGATACATATCGAAAGTCGTTGCATCTACCGTGGCAAGCTGCTGTACGATCATCCAGTACTTTGGAAGTTCCATATCCATGAGTGTTCCCATCTGCCACGTTCCGTTGTACTCTAAGAATACCTGCTCCGGCTGGTACTCGGTATTTACTTTTTTCAAAAAGTCCTCTGTAAAATCTGCCTCACTGTCTACCATGACAAGTTTTACATTATTTTTTTCAAGTTCCTCATCCGTAAACTCTGCATCGCCGTCTTCACAGCAGATGACAAGGCTTTTTCCCTCTTTTGCAAAGCCCTGCTCAAATAAGGTGTCTTTGATGAGGGAGGTCTTTCCACTGTCCATAAAACCGGTAAATAAATATACTGGTATTTCGTTCATATATATTCTCCCTTATTAAATTCCGAATAACTCTTCTAATCTGTGTTCGTCAATGTTGCAGCCGATCACACAAAGTCTTCCTGTATAGTCAGGCTCACCGTCACGGAGTTCATACTCGCCCGGAACCATGTCAAAGTAAATCCATGTACCATTCTCATCCTCTACCATTCCTTTGGCACGGAGGATTGTTCCGTAATCATCTGTCTCGCAGAGTGTCTTTAATACATCCTCAATCTTTTCCTTCGTGAATTTGTGAGGAGTCTCTTTGCCCCAGCTTGTAAACACTTCATCTGCATGATGGTGATGATGATGCTCATGGTCATGGCATCCGCAGGTGCAGTTTTCGTCATGTTCATGATGGTGTTCATGGTCTTCATGATCGTGATGGTGTTCATGGTCGTGGTCGTGGTCATGATCATGGTCGTGGCATCCGCAGGTGCAGTTCTCATCATGTTCATGATGATGTTCGTGCTCATGCTCATGATCGTGGTCTTCATGATCGTGGTCATGATGGTGATGTTCATGCTCATGCTCCTCTGCCTCTTCTTTGGCATGCTGCTCAGCCATCAGTTTCATCTCAAGAGAATCTGCTCCCTCGATCACTTTTAAGATCTGCTCGCCTTTGATCGCATCCCATGCTGTTGTGATGATTGCAGCCTTTGGATTCAATGTCTGGATCTGTTTTACACAAAGTTCTAACTGCTCAGGTGTTGCATTCTGGCTTCTGCTCAGTACAACAACTGTAGCATATTCAATCTGATTATTAAAAAATTCACCGAATGCTTTCATCTGTTTGCTTGCTTTTAAAGCATTTACGACAGTTACGAGTCCGTTTAATTTAACGTCTTCCTCTTTCTCGATATCGATCACAGACTTCATAACATCGGATAACTTACCGACACCGGATGGCTCGATCAGAATGCGGTCCGGATGATATTTGTCAATCACTTCGTGAAGATTCTTTCCGAAATCACCTACTAATGAGCAGCAGATACAGCCGGAATTCATCTCGGTGATCTGGATTCCTGCATCTTTTAAGAAACCGCCGTCGATTCCGACTTCACCGAACTCATTCTCGATCAGAACGATCTTCTCGCCCTTAAATACCTCATCGATCATTTTTTTAATAAATGTGGTTTTTCCTGCTCCTAAGAAACCGGAAATAATATCAATTTTTGTCATAATAAATCCACTCCTTTTTATGTCTTGATAATATGCAGAATGCAGATTATCATGGTTACATTGTATTATCTTTGTCTGTCCGGATCACACTTTCTGCCCGAACATTCCTATTTTACTCGATTATTTTACAAAATGCAAATTTTGTGCAATTTTTAATAATTATTTTATACCCTGTTTATTTTTATCCATTATATCCGAAAACACTTCTGCATATCCTTGTATGTACCGAGAACCAAAAGGGTATCTTCACTGCTTAGTTCCATATCCGGGCCAATCGCCATATTCATCTTTCCGTCTGTTTTGATTGCCAGAATACTGATGCTGTACTTTTTACGGATATCCAGTTCACCGATCGTTTTTCCGATCCAGCCTCCCGGCACCTCCACCTCAAAAATAGCATGTGAATCATCCACTTCGATATAATCATGGATATGATCTGCCGTATAGCGGATCGCTGCCCAGTTGGCGATCTGTTTTTCCGGATAAATGACCTCGTCTGCTCCGTTGCGAAGCAGGAACTTTGCCTGTACATCCCGCTCAGCACGCGATATGACCATTTTAGCGCCAAGTTCTTTCAAAAGAGAAGTTGTCTCCAGGGAATTCTGGAAATTGCCTCCGATCGTCACAAAACAAATATCATAATTTTTGATTCCAAGCGACTCCAGAAAATTCTCATTGGTACTGTCACCGATCTGTGCGTCTGTAACATACGGAAGAATTTCATTGACAAGATTTTCATTCTCATCCACAGCCATCACTTCATGTCCAAGCTCATTCAACTGGTATGCAACATGCTTTCCAAATCTTCCGAGTCCGATAAGCAAAATATTTTTCATTATAATTTTCTCCTTTATCCAACAGTTATTTTATCAAGCGGTCTTTTTGCCCCGCTCTGGATTTTTACTGAAATTGCAGCATATATAAGTGTCAGTCCGCCAACTCTTCCAAGATACATCAAAACAACCAATATCAGATGTGATACCAGTCCAAGCTCCGTTGTGATCCCTAATGTAAGTCCTGCCGTGCCCACTGCCGATGCTGTTTCAAAAAGGCAATCCGATAATGCAACATGTTCTATCTGACTGATTGCAATTCCACCTGTGAAAAACAAAAAGAAATACAAAATAGCGATCGTTGCTGCATTTTTTACCACTGTATTATCAAATCTTCTTCCAAAAACCTCTGTTTCCGGTTCTCTTCCGAATGTTGCAAACGCATTCAGTATCAGCACTGCGATCGTTGTTGTCTTCATACCTCCTGCCGTTGATCCCGGAGATCCACCGATCAGCATCATCAAAGTCATGATTGCTTTGGAAGAATCGTTCATTGCACCAAGGTCTGCCGTATTAAAGCCTGCCGTCCGAAGAGTTACCGACTGAAAAAAAGAAGCCAGTATTCTTTTTCCCATAGAAAATCCGGCGAAATCACTCAGAAAGAAAAAAATAGCCGGCAGTAAAATCAAAACAGCGGTGGTAACGAGGATAATCTTACTCTGCAGACGGTAACGTTTCAAGTTCCATTTGTTTGTGCAAAAATCATCCCATGTCAGAAATCCGATACCACCGATCACGATCAAAAGCATGATCACAAGATTGATCAGCGGATCGGCAATATATCCTGTCAGAGATGGAAATGCCTGATCGGCCGTTCCAAGTATATCAAACCCCGCATTGCAAAAAGCAGATACGGAGTGGAAGACCGACATCCAGATTCCCTTCCATCCATAATCCCTGCAAAATACAGGAATCATGAGAATGGCACCGATCAATTCGATCAGAAATGTTCCCTGTAAAATAAATTTTGTAAGCCGGACAATTCCACCTACTTTCGGTGCTGAAATCGCATCCTGCATCGTGCTCCGCTGCATTAACGAGATCTTTCTCCCCGATACCATTGAAAAAGATGCAACCACAGTGATGACTCCCAATCCGCCGGTCTGGATCAGAAGTAAGATTACTGCCTGACCAAACGCCGACCAGTAGCTTCCTGTATCCACGACCACAAGTCCTGTCACGCAGACAGCTGATGTCGCAGTAAATAAAGTCTTATCAAACGGTGTCACAACTCCGGCAGAAGATGAGATTGGAAGCATTAAAATAATTGCTCCAAGTAATATCACACCTGCAAATCCAAATGCGATCATCTCAAACGATGACATTTTCTTTTTTTTACGTATAAGTTCCGGCATATCAGTTCTCCTTTTTTCTGCTGCTTTCATTTTATTTGTGGAACTGCATATTGTAAAGCTTTTCGTAAGTTCCCTTCCTGGCCATCAGTTCTTCATGTGTTCCTGATTCTTCGATACCATCCTCAGATAAAACAATGATTTTCTCTGCGTTTTTGATGGTGGAAAGCCTATGTGCAATTACAAATGTGGTACGGTTCTTTGCAAGTTTTTCCAGAGAATCCTGCACCACTTTCTCGCTCTCATTGTCAAGTGCGGAGGTTGCCTCATCAAAAATAAGGATCGGTGGATTTTTAAGGAAAACCCTTGCAATGGACAATCGCTGCTTCTGTCCGCCGGAAAGCTTGATCCCGCGCTGTCCGATGTCCGTCTCATAACCGTTTGGAAGTGACATGATAAACTCATGCGCATTGGCGTTTTTTGCTGCCTCGATGACTTCCTCTCTTGTCGCATCCGGTTTTCCGTAACGGATATTGTCAAAAACAGTTCCAACAAAAAGATACACATCCTGCTGCACAATGCCGATGTGGTCGCGCAGACTCTTTAAGGTGAGATCACGCACATCTTTTCCATCGATTTTTACTGCGCCGCCCGTCACGTCATAGAAACGTGGAATGAGGGAACAGAGCGTACTTTTTCCTGCGCCGGAGGAACCGACTAATGCCATGTAAGCCCCCGCCGGAACATTTAAACTGATATGGTTCAACACTTTTTCCGTGTTTTCCTCATACTGGAATGAAACATTTTCAAAAGTAATATCTCCCTTTACATCCTTAAGTTCCACTGCATCTTTTTTGTCCTCGATATCCGGATGAATGGCGAGGATCTCCTGAAAACGTTCAAACCCGGTATAACCATTCTGAAACTGCTCTGTGAAATCAATGAGGGTGCGGACCGGATCCGTAAACACACTGATATAGAGCATAAATGTGACAAGGTCGCTGACATCCACACTGCCTTTTGCGATCAGCACCGTACCTGTCAGGATCACACTGACCTGAATGAGTGTCGTAAACGCTCCAAGCCCTGCCTGATAACTTCCCATGTAAAAATAGCTGTTTTTCTTGGCTGCAAGGAAACCGTCATTGCCTTGTTTAAACTTGCGGTTTTCAATCGCTTCGTTGGCAAAAGATTTTACCACCCGGATACCGGATAAGTTATCCTCGATCTGCGCATTGATGTCCGCAATTTTTACACGGTTCTGTTTGAATGCGAGACGCATTTTTTTATTCAGGACAAATGCATAGAGCAGCATGAACGGCAGAATTGCAAAAGCCGCAACTGCAAGCATCGGGCTGATGTTCACAAGAATGATCAGCGCTCCGGCAATTTTGATCACGGACAGAATGATGTTCTCAGGTCCATGATGCATCAGTTCGCTGATATCAAAAAGATCGGTTGTGATACGGCTCATCAGCTGTCCGACTTTCTGGTCATCATAAAAGGAAAAGGACAGTTTCTGATAATGTGCGAAAATTTCCGCACGCATGTCATACTCGATTTTCGCTCCCATCACATGTCCGTAATTACAAATGTAGAATTTACTGTAACAGTCAACCGCCACCAGCGCAAACAGTCCAATGGCAATGTATGCTGCCTGATGCAAAATCTCTGCCGGCTCACGGTACACAAGATTGTAGGTCACATACCGCACGACCAGCGGAATGATCAGGGCAACCGCCGCAGAGAGCGTTGCGAAAAACATGTCTGTCCAGAACACACGCATGTAAGGTTTATAATAGGTGATCATTTTTTTCATGGTTCCACTTTTTTTCATAAATTCCGGTTCTCCTCTGCATAAGATAAGACTGATACATTTCTTTTATGCATCAGTCTCATTCAAATTCATATGATATTATTTTAGACGTAAAGCTGAAATTGTCAAGCTTTTCCCAATGTGCCGGATATGCTGCTTATTTTAATTCTTCTGTCTTCAACTTTAACTGTATTATTTATTTTTTTCTTTCAGTTTTAAGATATATTCTTCTTCTGCTTGTTCTAGTCGTTTCTGAATAGCTTCCTCTGATGGCAGCTGCGCTTTTATTTCTTGTAAACGAATATTATCGTAAGTCGCAACTCCCATAGGAGTCTCTATTCCCTGAAAAGCCCACTGAACCTCTGTCTGATCCTTATCTTTACATATCAGCAGACCAATTGTGGGATTATCGGATTCCGATTTCATTAACTCATTAACCGCATTTACATAGAAATTAAGTTTTCCTGCAAACTCTGGTTCAAATGATACAGCTTTTAATTCAACAACTACATAGCAACGAAGTTTAATATGATAAAAAAGCATATCTATTTTTCTTGTTTTACCGGCTATGATAATCTCTTTCTGTCTTCCTATAAAAGCAAATCCTGATCCAAGTTCTAACAAGAAGCGTGTAATATTCTGCTCTAACGCATCTTCCAACGCTTCCTCATCATATCCTGCCGGAAGTGATACAAAGCCGAAATCATAAATATCTTTTACGATTTCCTGTGCGAGTTTTCCTTGTATGGCTGGAAGTTTTTCCGCAAAATTAGTAAGTGCATTACCTGATGATTGATATAAATTAGCTTTGATACAGTCAACAAGTGTACTTCTACTCCAACTTTCTTCTATTGTTTTTCTTACATAGAATAAAGCTTCTTCTATTGTTTTACATTTTGTTACTATTTCCACATGATGTCTCCATGGTACAAATCCAAAGATTGCAGGAAATTCTATTTCTGCACCAACTTGGTGCAGTTTTTGATATTCACCGATTTCTGCACCAACCTGTTGCAGTTTTAAACTATTCAAATCAAGATTATTCTCAATAGTATGAGCAAGTTCTGAAAACGTATCACTTGAAGAATAGAACAAATACCATTTTTTCATATTCCAAAGATTTCTTGCTGAAAAGCCTGCTGCATCAGGAAATTCGTTTTGTAAATCGAGACTTAATTGCTCTACAATTCCTTTTCCCCACTTCTCTTCCGCTTTTCTTTCTACTAAATCCCGCCCCAATTGCCAATTAAAGTAAAGTCGTTCTGTATTAACTTTAACAGCTGCTTTTATCTGTGTGGATATATAGCGTTGTTTCACATCATGAATCCAATTTACATAATCAGAATCCAAATTAATATCATGCGATTTCACTATACGAGGTTTTGTTTCTTCAGACATATGTTTCCCCATTTCTTCTTGATTTTTCATTCAAAATTTTAATCAATAGTGTGCGGAACATTACCGCACACCAATCTCCTCTATACGCCGGATAAGCTGCTTATTTTCTCTTTTCAAACCCGTACACCCATTTTCCACGCAAAAACAAAACCAGAAAAATGACTGAACTAATACTCCAGGTCAATGGATACGCCCAGAAGATCACGCGGATGTCCGGGATAAAATGAACCGTAACCGTGATGTAGCTTACACGGAACAGACACCATACACACAGCATGACGATCATCGGAACCGATGCATTTCCCGAACCACGAAGCACCGCAGCGATGCAGTGGGAAAAAGCCAGCAGAAAATAGAACAATGCAATGGTTCTCGACTGCATAACTCCATAATGTACTACGTCCGGTTCACTGTTAAAGGCTGCAATCAGCACCGGTGCAGCTGTATAAATCACAACTCCGATCAATTCTGCAATGATAATCGAACAGAGAACGCCAAACCTCGCTCCTTTTTTTGCACGGTCATACTGCTTTGCACCAAGGTTCTGGCTGACAAAAGTGGTCAGCGCCATCGTAAAACAGGTCACCGGCAGAAACGCAAATCCTTCAATTTTGGAATAGGAGCCACAGCCTGCCATCGCCATTTTCCCAAATGCATTGATATTTGTCTGCACAAAAACATTTGCAATGGCGATCACAGAATTCTGAAAACCGGACGGCACACCGTTTTGTATGATCTGCCACAGCATCTGGCTGTCAAAACGTATTTTATTTAACTGAAGCCTATATTCTTCTTTTGCTCTCAGAAGATGAATCAGACATAAGAATGCACTTATAAATTGGGAAATCGCTGTTGCCAAAGCGGCTGCACCGACTCCCATCCCCAATCCTGAAATAAAGAAAATATCCAGCACCACATTGATACAGGAAGAAATGATCAGATAAATCAGCGGATGTCTGCTGTCTCCAACCGACTGCAAAATCCCGACAAAAATATTGTACATGATCACTCCGATAGAGCCTGCAAAATAAGTGCGGAAATAGGTGATAGACTCCGGAAGCACCTCTGCGGGTGTTCCCATCAGCACCAGGATCTTCGGTGCTAAAAGCATGCCGATCACTGTCAATGCAATTCCTGCTGCAATTCCAAACGCAACCGTTGTGTGGATTGCTTTCTCCAGATTTTCCCTGTCTTTCGCTCCATAATATCTGGCAATTACAACACCTGCACCCATTGCGATGCCATTGATAAATCCAACCATCAGAAAAATCAGATTCCCGGATGAGCTGACTGCCGCCAACGCATTGCTGCCGAGATAATTTCCTACGATCAGTGAATCTGCCGTGTTATACAATTGCTGAAACAAATTTCCAAGAAACAGCGGAATCGCAAATAAAATAATTTTTCTGGAAATGCTTCCCTCTGTCATTCTTGTTTTATCTTCTGTTCTCATCATTACTTCCTCGTATCTTTTTCTGCCCTGCGCTCTGACTCTAATAATAGGTACTATCTATAGTATAGTTTTTATTCGTGTAAAATCAACAAGTTTTGAGGATTATAAGAGATTTGGATTGAACAAAATCTTGAGTTACATAACTAATGCTGCTCCATATAATCAATAAATTCCGGTGTCTTAGACCAGTACTTAATCCCCCAATTTTCAAAATTCCATTCATCCATGTAATTGTTACATTCATAGTCAATATAAAAAATCTTTTCATCTTGTACAATGAAATTAGTCGGAAAATAATCGATATTCAAGCCAGCTTCATATACTACCTTTGCCATTTCTCTCATTTGCACCAAATACAAATCTTTCATTGCATCATTTTTCACTAAATCATATATAGTTGGTCCATCAATATACTCTTTTAATATTCTTTCATTTTTACATTCATAACATCCTGCATTATCGCACCTCCCATAACCATATCATATAGATAAATTCATGTTCTGAAAAGCAACCTGCTGTTGCCATGCCCTGTCTATATAATTAGATCAGCACTCTTTGGTCATGACTTTCTTACACCAGGTTCTTGTCTTACAGTGAGGACATTTTAAGTATCTTGTGCTTAATAAATGCATTCCCATATTATATTGCATAAATGTTGGAGTAAACAGTTCATTACAATTCCTGCATTTAAAATATCCTATCTTCCTGTCTCCCCACATTGCAACATATAAGCCAACACCAAACACACTTATCGCAATCACCATCAGCACAATCTTAATTGGTAATATAATCACATCTGTGTAAAAACAAACCACTAATAGTAACGTCACAAACGTAATTGTTGATATTACACCAATCATTGTTGTTAATAATATTTTTTGCTTATTCTCTTCCTTTTCCCTAATCATATTCACCATATTTTCCTCCGCTTTTTTCTTATAATTTTGCTGGGAAATTCTCTCTCCGGTCAGAAGTTCATTTACTGTTATTTCTAATTCATTACACAATGGTAACAGCAGTGATGCTTCCGGAAAGCCGTTTCCACACTCCCATTTCGATATTGTTTTATCACTGATTCCCAACAATTCAGATAATTGTTTCTGTGTATACCCTTTTGCCTTTCTTTCATCAGAAAGAAACTTTCCAATCTTTACCTGATCCATTGTTTTCCTCCTTTCTGACCACAGAGTAGTATATAAAATAAATGTTTTACACCCACGGAACGTAGAAAATGGTGAATATATGCGGATTCTACGCTTTGTAGAGTATTGTCTTTTTATTTTTTGCTAAATTTTTTCCATCTACCTCGCCGATAAATTTTTCTATCAGTCTGTTGACTTCATCCGGCTGATCCGTATTGGAATTATGACCAGCATTTTTTATCCATTTAAGCGGTATACCTTCTCTCTGATGCCATTTTTTATTGTAGCTTTTGGCTGAGCCCGCTCTATCCTTTTCGCCACAGATAAGAAGTGCCGGACAACTGATACGATATGGCAGATCTGCTTTGATTGCCTCAGCAAGCATTCTGTACCCAAAGCCGGCAAGCCTTGCATATTCTTTCGAATCTGCATCATAGGACATCATCATCTTCCGCATAAGATTCTGACCATAATCCGTCTCTGCGCATCCTCTTGAACCAGCCCTAAGAAGTGCTTTCCATGGATATATCTTATATAATGGCTCTGCTCTTTCAAGAAGCCATATTTCCATTGCTGTCATATAAGACTTTTGAAGCGGTGCAGAATCAATGGAGATAAACCCCTTTATCTTATCCGGATATAATTCCATATACATTTGAGCCAGGTATCCACCCATAGACTGACCGATAATGATAGGATTATAAATTTCTTCTTTTACTAAGATTTCATAAAGCCATTCTGCCATGTCAGACAGACTGTAATTATTCGTAAATGGTCTGGATAATGCATGTGATGGTGCATCCCATACAAACACATTCTGTTTATTATAAAAATATTCTATCTGCTTCTCAAAAAGCCTGTGATCTGCTGTAAGTCCCGGCAAAAACACTAACGTAATTTTCTGCTTGTCTATTATATTTACAAAATAATGGATGCAGCCACAGGATGTCTTATAACTGTTTTCTATCATTTTCCGTACCCTTTCCATAAACTATTTCCCAATGATTTATCATTTCCAGATATTCCTGCTCAAAAGCTGTTACATACTTGGATATTCCGGCAAATCATAAAATTTTTCATTCATAAGCTGCCTCCTTGACCGATTCGGTTAATGCAAGTATATACCCATTGACCGATTAACGGAAGACCTTACTCTCTTGCTTTTTACTTTAAAAATCGATAGGAATATAGGTGTTACAGTCGAGAAAAGACCAAAAAAAGAAATGGTCATCGATGCTGCTTTTGAAATCGCACGAAATGGCGGAATGGAGTAGGTTATGGTTAAAACTATTTTTATCGGAGAATATGTTCAAACAATTCTTTATCATCTTTATGTAAATACATCATCCAACCTCAATTCGTAATAATATTTAAATATTGCAATCGGAAACTCTCTTATATAATTGTCCACATCATTTTTTGTGATGCCATGACACAAAGAAACGGTCTGTATGATGCCGGTATTATTGTCTCCCCTTCCTCAGGAGAACTTATTTTATCCATGTACTGCCCTGTATTTGATACAGATGGAAAAACAATCCTTGGATATGTAGGCGGTGGACCTTTTGTAAAAGAGCTTGAAAAACAGTTATATAATTTAAAAAGCGAAAATGACACCCTCCGCTACTATATGGTCAATACCGAAACTAATATGTACATCTTTGCAGATGACAGCAGTTTGATTGCCACCGATATTCAGGATGATATGCTGTTAAACATTATTGATAAAATTAAATCCGGCGAAACCAGTGGTGATCTTAACTACAAAGAAGGTTCCGATTCTTTTGTGGCAAGCTATCAGTCTATCGCAGAACATGGCTGGGCAATGGTTTCTTATGACAGTGAAAAGAACATTTATGAGAACGTCCACAAAAATATGCGCATCTTAGGTCTGATATGTATCATCTTCGTTTTAATCATCAGTGTACTGGCATTTATCACAATTGCAATCAGTGTCAGACCTCTGTTATATGTCGAAGATGCAATTATCCAGCTTAGCAATTTAAAACTTGAAAAGAGCAAACGTCTTACGCCTTGGATCAATACCAAGAGTGAAATTGGAAAAATTGCAACTGCAATGAATTCTTTATATGATGCACTCAGTGGCATCATTGCCACTTTATCTGACTGTTCAACATCACTTAGCAGCTCTGCGACCGCAATGCAACATTCTTCAGAAACACTGCTTAGTTGTGTGGCAGACAACTCAAAATCCACGCAGACATTTGCAGAACATTCAGAAGATATTAACGCTACTGTAAACGATGTAGGACAGCAGATTTCCGAAATGACAACGGTTGTTTCTGATATCAAAGAACGTATCCTTCAGGGTAATGTCCACAGCAGCGAATTACTTCAAAAAGTGGAAAAAATGCAGACCTTAGCTAATAATTCTATGGTAAATACAAATACCCAGATTGCAGAAAATCAAAAAGCTATCGAAAATGCAATGGAAGAATTACAATCATTAATGCGAATTGATGAAATGGCATCTCAAATTTTAGACATTACAAGCCAGACAAACCTTCTGTCCTTAAATGCTTCTATTGAAGCTGCAAGAGTTGGAGAGGCCGGAAAAGGATTTGCTGTAGTTGCAGGCGAAATCGGTAACCTCGCATCTAATTCATCCAAAACAGCCACAGATATTCAGGCTATCTGTAATGAAACTAAAAACAATATATCACATGTCAAAACTTGTTTCGATCAGATTATTTTCTTCCTGCAAAATGACGTCCAAACACAGTTTACAGAATTGGTTCAGGAAACCCAGGATTACTACCAATCCATTCAGGAAATTCAGGCTATTATATCCGAAATTGCAGAAGAGTCTGAAACCTTTGTCAACACAGTACAAAATATTCAAAACCAGATCCATGCTATTTCAGATGTTCCTGATTCCGACCATATCAGCAGTCAGGATATCTTAGAAAAGGCAAGACAAACAGAAGAAACGACACAGGAAATGTCCGTTATCGTAAATCATAACAAAGAAAATGCGTTGGAAATTAATAATATTGTAGAACGCTTTTCCTGAAAAAATGACATTTTCTCCTTTTCCCTGAACGAAAAAATCGCTCAGACTAGATTATTTAATCTAATCTGAGCGATACTTCGTCAGACCTGTTTTCATCTCTGTAAATCACCTTTCGGTACCCGTCTGGTGCTCGGAGCACCCAGAGGATATATCCATCCCGTTCCTTACAAATTACAATCTATTTTCACACAATCCATTAATTTCATCAATATCAGCCTTAACTCTACTAATATCCAAATAGCAGCACAGGATTAAAACAACACCACACATTCCAGCCAAAGCATAGACAGGAAGCTGATTAACCCAGTTAAATGCATACCCAAATATCAGAACAACTGCTAATACCAGAAGATAATGAAGCAGTATACCAAGATAAATATTTGCAATATCAATCTTATACATCATGTGTTTGATCACTTCACAAACAACACTTGCCATTTCTATTTACCTCCCTAGTATTCCTTCTCTATCTCTCCATTTATTCCATACATTTTCTTGAATGCATCAAGGTCTGCCTGGTTCTTAATCAGCATAACCTCTTCTATCTTACCTGTATGAATGTCCTTAAAGCCTGCAACCTGCTCGCCATTACATATGCTCGCCTTGATAACTGGTTTCTTATTTTCTTTATCATACGTCTTTGTAACTATCTTTTTCTTAAATAGTCCCACTTTGAGCACCTTCTTTTGACTTTGCCATCAGTATAAGTTTTTCAAAGGACTGTGCAAAGCGTACATCATCTTCTTCTGTACGCTTTCTCGGTCCCCTAATATGATTCTTATGAGAACTGCGCCTTGCCTTCTTGTTAAGATGTCGCTCCATAAGCATCTGATCTATGTTCTCATTCGTATACCACTTACCGGATTGGTGAATAGCATATGCACCTTTTCCAAGAGCCATCGCTGCGACACCATAATCCTGCGTTACTACTACATCCCCTTTATGACAAATGCTGATCAGCTTATAATCTACTGCATCTGCTCCTGCACCTACTACAATTACCTCGCTGTAATCAGAATACAAAACATGATTTGTGTCACACAGCAATGTGGTGGGAATATTATATTTCTCTGCTATTTCCTCTACAATGCCCACTACCGGACACGCATCTGCATCTACAAATATATGCACTAACCTCTCTCCATTTCTCGTTGAATCCATGTCATAATTACATCTACAAGGTAATCCTGCTGCACCTGACTTAGTTCCTTTTCTGGATACATTTTATGCCACTTTCGGATGCATTCCCTGCAGCATGTTGTTGCATTGTTTTCCAAAAGATTATTTTTATAGTGAACACTCTGCGGTCACAAGTGACCACTTGCTGGTCACTTACTTGTCATTTTATTTCAAAAGTGACCACTTACTGGTCACTCTATCATTTAAAGTGACCAGTAAATTATTTTTTAATTTTATATATCGTTTTGTTTCCTTCTCCAGTTTTTTCTATCAAATCCGCATTTATCATTTTATCTATTAACTTTCTTGCTCCAGTTCTAGATCTGTAGTTACAGGTTTCCATTACTTTTTGCATTGAAACACTTCCATTTTGCCGGATATAAGCAAGTACTTTGTCAACTTTCGACATAGTTGTTATTGTCTCTGCTTCATCACTCTCAGTTGTGTTTCTTATATCAGCAACTCCCGGAATATATATCACTTGTCCAACTTCGAGCTTTAATGTTACCCTGTCACTGCGCTCTGAGAAATCAAATTCCGGTTTTTTCCAGTTTTGTTCTGCCCATGCAGTCATAATCTTATCGACACCACTTCCGGCACGCTCACCAACATTTACAAAACCAAACATTTTTAAGATATTCGGATTTCGTGGATCACTATTGCCACCAGCATAAAATTCTTCTTTTGTTACCCTGATAGTATATCCATCATTCCTTTTATAATTTTGCCATCAAATCTACTTTTAATGCTTTCTTCTTTCACTTGATAAAAAGTATAAACCATTTTGGCTTTATTTGACAGTGGTAATCGAAATAAAGAGACCAGAATTTCTCCGGTCTCTAAAAGATTTACACCTCTTCAACAAACACAATACCATAGATTTTCTCAGATGCCAGTTCATTCATCTTATCTATTTCACATCCAGTCTGTTCCATCAGTTTTTCCAGTTGCTCCTTTGTGCACTGATATGCATAGCTTCCCCAGTCCACCTGCTTTTCATTGTCAAAAAGCTTATTGGCTATATCAAGAAATTCCCATCCTCCAAGTTTATATACTCGATTGTTCTCAACTAATATATTGTATGGATCTTTATTCTCGTTCCTCTGTCAATCCTCTCATGTGGGCGTTGCTTCTGCTTCGCACCGGATATTCTTTTCTATGACTTTCCCTGACATAATTAGCATCTATGTAAGAATCAATATCACCTCTTGTACTTGTACCCCAATACCCCGGATGTACTACAGGGTATATATATGTTTCTCCATAAATATAAGGTTCACCAGTTCCTATAAGTTCAGATACTCTATTACAGGAAAACTTTTTATCAATCAGAGTTCGTATTACAACCACGGATGTATCAAGCCCCAGACAGATTATGTTTTCCGGCTCTATAATGTCAATCAATGATTTTATTTCGGCTGCATCATGTGGCAATATCTTTCTGGTCATATTTCCAGAATACTTATCTCTGCGATAGCCTAAATTACAATTGCAGAAAAACAAATCTGGATATTTTTTCTTGTCAATTTCATTTTTACCAAGCAGTTCAAAGTATCCGACAATATTTTTATCCGTCTGTGAATCCCTTGCTTCCAAATCTACATTTTCATGGAACATCACATCTATACCATCATTCATCTTACGGACATTTGCAATCGTACCCTTTATCTCTTCCTTTTCAGGCGGTCCGAAATCCTGACCTATCAGCATATATTTAATATGTGGTGTCTTCTTGGCGTAATCTCTCCCTTGCCAATATGTCCATAGGTTAATTTCCTGACACAAATCTTCTCCACGACGCAAATCGCACCAACCAAGTGTCAGGTTCTTAGCATATATAGGATTTTTTCGATATTTGTTTTTTACATTTTCTATCAGCTTGCAATAATCTGCGGATTTTTTTGAATTCATTTTATGTATATTCACCTCAAAAATGCACTGTTTTATTTTAACACTTTTCTTATCTGCTTATCCGTCGCCTTCGGATACATCTCATGCATATAGTCTACCAGCTGTTTCCATGAATCCTGCGGATTATCCTTATAACAGGAAGTCACATAATCGTATCCATTGATATGCTCAATAGATGAATACACTGCAACATCCCATCCATATTCCATACCTCTCTTATTCACTCTCTTCTTAAAATCGCAGTTGCACAGATAGGTCTGCATCATAAGATTCGTTATAGCACCATCAAATCCCTTTTCTCCATCCTTACCAAATCCAGCTTGTTTTTTCAATTCATTGGAATAAATCTCTGAATCAGCATTGTTTTCCATAAAATTGACCATTATCTTTTTATGCTTATTAGGTGCTTTCCCATCATCATATAATGCATCAAAATCATATCCATCCCGGCGGTAATTAGCAAATACAGGAAGCCATTTTTTTGATATAAATCCTGCCTTCTTATCAAAGAACTTTCCATAGACGATATCATGCCGCCTTGCTATAATAGCCCGCCACATCCATGGATCAATCTCTGGATCATCACTCCACCAGTACTCTGGAACAGTTCTTTCTTCAAGTGAAAACCCATCTATTTCATTCTTAAATAATGGTAAAAAGCCAAGTTCATTTATATACTTGATTGCTTCATCTACAGAATGAATGCAATCCGGGTTGTCCCACTTCATGCCATGCATAATCCATTCACCTGATTCGTTTCCCATAATACACACCTCTATATGAACACTATTACAGTAACATTATTTTCTTCATATTTATGAAAATCCACTGTTTAATGAAACTCTTCCCATGTTTTTCCATCCAGTATTGATGCTATTTCATCAGTTTTAGGCAACGTTTTACTTTTGAACATTTCTGCCAGATTAAAATATTTACTTTTTTGAATCGGATTTTTACTTGCTTTTTTAAAGTCTGTTGGATAAAAATGCTCAACTATAAAATATCTATGTTTGATGGTTTTTAAATTGTATCCATATTCTGTCTCTGCATGAACAATAGCCTCTTTAATCTTTTCTATCTCCTCTTTTGTAGCAGCTTCTCCGCTTTCATTAATATATGACACTTCTCCATTTACTAACTCTGCAACAATTGTCTTTTTTAATTTTCCGATCGCTCTAATGCTCTTTCCTTTATATAAGCCAATGTATCCATGACCCGAATAGCCTCTTGAAGCCTGATCATAATAAAAATCATATTTCAAATTATCTTCAAGTGTTGTTCCCACAACAATTGCTCTCATCCAATTTCCATCATCAGGTATCAGTTTTTCATCAAAACAATACTTCTTATAATCATCAAGCACAGCCATGATCTCTGAATCCCGCTCATCTACAATATCTTCCATTGCAGCAACTAATTGTTCAAATGTAATATTTACATGCCTTATTGGTGTTTTTATTTCATTAATCCTATCTGCATTATACTTTTTCAGCACAATGCCAAAACTATCCATCAATGATTCTTTCATAGGTTTTGGATCTAACGTTAAAAGCACCTTTATCTCCTCTGTTCCAAACTGAGTCAGATGTTTTTCAAGCTGATCCTGCTGAAATTGATTATGTAATTTTGTCTCAACTACTATTTTAAAACTTTTCTGGCTTATAATCGCATCTGGAACACTTTCGTCTCCTGCTACCTGAAGCTCAAATGTTATTTCAGGTGTCTCATCTTGTCCCAGTATTAGAGCATTCAACATTACAAAGAATTTATCCGCATTATAATTATATAAGCGAGATAACATCAGCATAGTATTAGATGTATCTACATTCTCCTTCGAATGATATCTTTGAAAATAATGTATCTGCACATTTATCCCCCCAATTTATCTATATTATTTTATCACAAGAAAACTGCTTGCACCATTTGCATTTGCAAATACTGCATACTGCGCCATATTCGTCAGCTTCCTTGTGACTGCCGCTTCATCCTCTACGATTGCTACTGTAATCAAAATGCCAATACAAAAAATCCACTATACTAAATCTGTTTCAGTATAGCGGATTCTTTATAAAAATACAATTGATTCAATTTGATCGGCTAATTACTATAACTTTTATCTCGCAAAGGCACTGGCTCCGCCTGCGATACAGCCTCCATCGCAGAGAATGTCTGTGCCGGTCAGATAACTTAACCTCTCATCGATCAGTGCAACATAAAGCGGTGCAATCTCCTCCGGACGTCCATTTCTCTTGATTGCCGCAAATTTCAGATAGGTGGACGCTTCCTCTTTTTCGAGATTTCCGAGCGGTGTCTCAAAGTTTCCTGGCGTAATACTTAACACCCGGGCATTCTTTCCGGCAAAACGTGCTGCATCCTGCTTTGCAAACCAGATAGTAAAATGCTTACTCATACTGTAGGCGACACCTTCTCTTGTTTTCCGTGGAAACATTTTTACTTTTTTCATCATTTTATCCATAAAAAGCTTCCGGTCTGTGCACGCAAGCGGATAAACCCTCTTTGGCATGATAAACGACGGTGCCATGTAAGCAGAAGTGGAACTTGTGTCGATCACACAGCCGCCCTCTGCGATCACTTCAAAAAATGCGTCGTTGATATTGACGGTTCCAAGTGCGTTTGCCTGCATGATTTTCTCCGCATCTCCCATATGCGGACTCATTCCGGCAATATGCAGCACGGCCTTTACTGCCCCACATTCTGCCGCATGCCTTGCCAATGCAAAGCAGTGTTCCCTGTCTGAAACGTCACAGCTATACGCTTCTGCTTCGCATCCGTCTTTTCTCAATTCTTCTACTGCACCTGCAAGTTTTTTTTCATTTCGTCCAACTATCATTACATAGTACCCTTTTTTTGCTGCCTCTTTTGCAGCTGCAAAACCGATTCCGGAGCCGCCTCCGGTTACAACACATACTTTTTTCATATCACAAAAATCTCCGTTATAAACTTTTTTCCTTTCCACTGCCTTTTATGCAATTTTTCCTTCTGCTCTAAGCCACACTGCCTCATCATGCAATGTCTCCGCATAGCTTCTTGTATGATAGCCCAGTTCCTTTTCTGCCTTGGAATAGTCGAATGCATTATTGCGTTCCAGATTGTAAACAGAGAAGGTTGTCATCAATGCTTTTTTTCCTGTTTTTGCTGCCTTTTTCTCCATCTGCTTTGCGAGCAGTTTTGCCAATCCGAGCGGCAGATAAAATTTACAGGTGCCACAGTGAAGATCTTTGTCTAACAGTTCACACATTTTCTTTAACGTTACTTCCTCATTTCCAAGAATGTAACATTCGCCTTTTCGTCCTCTATCGGCTGCTGCGATACAGCCCGCTGCAAGGTCACGCACGTCACAGAGGTTAAAACTTCCGCCCATGCCGATCGGCATTTCGCCATTGATGATTTTAATAATGGTTCCTGTAGTCTCCCCCACTGCATAGTCCTGTGGCCCTAAAATACCACTCGGGTGTACGACGCATGCGTTTAATCCTTCCTTTTTCACTGCATCCAAAACAGCCTGTGTTGCCATCGCCTTGGTCTTGCTGTACCAGCCCACGACTTTCTCTGCATCAAACTCATTTACCTCTTTGATCTTCTGTCCCTTTGGAAGTTCCGGAATCGCTCCGGTAGAACTTACGTAGACAAGGTTTTTGCACTCTTTGTGTTCTAAACATTTCTGGATGATATTTTTGGTTCCACCCACATTCACATCCACAAGTTTCTGGCTAAAATCAGGATTGACACTGACCATGCTTGCCACATGGAGCACGATCGTCTCTGTGCCCTCCGGTGCTTTGAAAAAGTTTTCGAGTGAATCGATATCACAGAGATCTCCCTTTACAATCTCTGCCTCTTTTGGAATATATTTGATTGCCGGATCACCATCAAGAACAAATGCTCTCACTTTTTCTCCACGCTCCAACAACTGATGACATACATGACTTCCTAAAAATCCTGCTGCTCCTGTTACTAAATATAATTTTTCGCTCATTTTATGTTTCCTCTCTTTTTTTGTAATGATCTGTGTTTCATTTGTTGTCTGTATCATAGAGAGGTTTTGTTTGCGAATTGCTTCTGTTTTGTTTCGGAATTATTAAAATGTATTTTCTCCTGGCTTGCCACAAGCGTGCCACCGTATTTTTCCGTCAGATGCTTTACAGCTATAACAGTGCATGCCCCTTCTCGCACACCTTTTCTGCCTCATCAAGCTTTGCTTCAATGAGAGGCTCCACTTTCTCTTCTCTCCGCTTTTTCACATTTTTATAAAGAGGATATGCGATTCCCCACAGAAAAAATCCCGGGATTGCAAGCAAAATCATCAGCCAGATGATCGGTTTTGCAGCCGTCACAGCGAATACCGAACCCGCCATAAACGCACAGCCTGAAATCCCACTGGTCAGTGCCGCGATCATTGCAAAAGATTCTGTGGAATTTTCGAGCGCCGCAATCTCACTCATGCACGCCTCAAAATGTCTCTGTAACCGTGTCAGTTCCATTTTATTTAAAACTGCCCTGCTCCGCTTTAAATGGATTGTTACTTTTCCCATTCCTTTTTCTATGGGTACATTGGAATCCACCTTCCATCCAAAATGCTCGTAGCCATCCATATACTGTGACATCTGATTCTCGGCAACCGTCACTTTCGTATAATCAAAACTCTCAAACTCACTCATTTTTCTACGCTTTCCCAGAAATTCGCTTTCTGTCTGTTATCCAATATTCTACCTTTTCGGAATGATCACCGTAAACTTGCTGCCGCGTCCCGGTTCGCTTTCCACTTCGATTTTATAATCATTTAACTGCAAAACACGCAGGGCAAGCGCCAGTCCAAGTCCATTTCCAGCCATTGCATGGGATGTATCCCCCTGATAAAATTTATCAAAAATATGTTTCCTTGTCTCTTCCGTCATTCCGCAGCCGTTATCCTCCACCGACACACGGATCTCAGAATTATCCGACTGCTCAGTCAGCTTTATCGTTCCTCCCGGTTCTGTGAACTTCACTGCATTGGAAAAAAGGTTATTCCAGACTAACTCCATCAACGCAGCGTCTGCCGTGATCTTTACAGAATCTTCCATATCTGCATCAAATCCAATATCTTTTTTCTCCCACACCGGCTCATAATTCACGGCACATTCCGCAAGCTGTCCACACAGATCGTACTCTTCTGCTACCGGCGTGATCGCCTGTTTTTCAAGCTTGTTCAGTTTTAAAATATTACTGATAAGTTCCGACAGACGCTTTGTAGTCTGAAAGATCACTTCGGCATATTCTTTTTGTTTCTCCGGCTTCTTTTCCATACAGAGCAGCTCCGCATTGTTCTGGATAATTGCAAGCGGCGTCTTGATCTCATGGGAAACATTGGAGAAAAAGTCTGTTTTCAACGTCTCAATGCTGCCGAGTTCCTCCACCATTTTATTAAAATCAATAATCATGACATCCAGATAATCCAGCCGGTCAGCGGTGTGAAGTGTCGGAACATACACTGAAAAATCTCCCTCTGCCACTTTTTTTGTTGCATCTGCCAGGTCATGCATTGGCTTTTCATAGCTTTTCCGGATCACATTTTTCGTAAAAAGTGTCAATCCAACTGCCACAACAGTCCAGTAACCAAGCGGTAAAATTACCTGTATGATTTTGTTCCACCCCAGTGCATTCATACCTACGATAATTCCTGTATGAATACCAGACATTAACAGCAATACGAGAAAATACACCAGAAACAGGGACGATGGAAAACGGTCATTTTTGATAGTGTTGGTATGGTTCAATTTGTTCATGTTTTCAGGCAGTCCCTTTCTATAGCAATACCGCTTTGTATCCAAGTCCACGCACAGTTTTGATCTCGAATCCATCGCAGGTGGAAAACTTGTCGCGGAGCTTTGTCACATAGACATCCACAGCCCGCAGGCTCGTTCCCGAATCAAGCCCCCAGAACTCATCCATAAGCTGTGCCCTTGTAAATGTTTTTTTCGGGTAAGACAACAGTTTATATAAAATATTGAATTCGCGTGTTGTGACCGGTATCTCCTCCCCATTTATCATTGCAGTCATGCCGTCCGCATCCATCTCCAGATTTCCGACAATAAGTTTGCGCTCCATCTCGATATTACTTCTCCGGAGCAGTGCCCTCACACGCATCTCAAGTTCTGCTAACTCCACCGGTTTTACCATATAATCATCGATTCCAACTAAAAATCCTTTCCGTTTGGAAGGAAGATCATCCTTAGCCGACATGAAAAGGATCGGGATCTGTTTATTGACCTGACGCACTGTCTCCGCAAATTCAAATCCGTCGATCTCCGGCATCATAATGTCGGAAATGATCAGCTCGTAGAGATTGTTATACATCTCGTCATAGGCTTCGTTCGCACTCAAAACGCCTTTTGCCTCAAATCCACAGTCATTTAAATAGGTGCAGACCGTCTGGTTTAAATTTTTATCATCATCCACTACAAGAATGTGTATCATTTTTCTGTTCCTTTCTGGTTTCTATCATTGTCCATTGATTACATCATAACATATATTATTTTGAATTTGTTTGAGTTTTGTTTCAGAATTGTTAATAGAAGAAAATCTGATCGTTTTCAATTATTTTAATAGCGCTTGCATAACGAAAAAATCCGCTTATAATAAAAGTCAAAAAGTTATATAGGAGGAGAAGGATCATATGACACCAAAAGCAAAATATTACGAAACACTCGCCAATACCATGATCAAAAATTTTGAAAAAAGAAGAATGGAAGCATACTACTACCCGACCGCAAAAGAAGCCGTAGAGAAAGCACTTTCTTTCCTGCCATCCGGTGCAGTCGTGGCTCACGGCGGCTCCATGACACTAGAGGAAACCGGCATGATGGATGCACTGCGTTCAGCCGATATTGAGTTTTTAGACCGGGCTGTCTGTAAGACGCCGGAAGATTCCAGAAAAATATTCCACGACGCACTGATGGCTGACTACTATTTCATGAGCACCAACGCCATGACAATTGATGGAGAATTAGTCAATATCGATGGTAATGGAAACCGGGTCGCTGCTTTGATCTATGGTCCTGAAAATGTCATTATTCTTGCCGGAATGAACAAGGTTGCAAAGGACGTTGCAGAAGCTGTTGACCGTGTCCACTTAACCGCAACTCCTATGAACTGTGTACGTCTGAACAAGCAGACACCATGTGCTGTCACCGGAGTCTGTGCCGACTGCCTCTCTCCTGACTGTATCTGTAATCAGGTCGTGATCACAAGACGAAGCGGTATTCAGGGAAGAATTAAGGTCATTCTAATTGGTGAAGAATTCGGATACTAAAATTATGATGTCAAATTGCACAAAAAAGGACGCATGAAAATTTTTTCGTTTTTCATGCGTCCTTTTTTATTTACAGATATCCCCGTAGCACTCCGGTCTTCTGTCCCGGAAGATTCCCCATGAAAGGCGGTTCTCCTGCATTTCATTTAAGTCGAACGTTGCGAGGATGACCTGCTCCTTCTCACGGTCTGCCTCTGCCACAAGTTCTCCGGTCTGGTCTGTGATAAAAGAAGATCCGTAAAATGTGAGTGCTGATCTCTGTCCGCCGTTTTCCTCACATGGAACTACTTCTTCTGTTCCGATACGGTTTGCTGCGATCACCGGCATGAGGTTTGCTGCTGCATGTCCCTGCATCGCTCTTCTCCAGTGCGGCATGCTGTCACACTCTAAGATCGGTTCACTGCCAATCGCTGTCGGGTAAAAGAGCAGCTCTGCTCCTTTGACCGCCATGGCTCTTGCTGTCTCCGGGAACCACTGATCCCAGCAGATGCCGACTCCTATTTTTCCATACGTTGTATCAAACACTTGAAATCCGGTATCTCCCGGAACAAAGTAAAATTTTTCCTGATAATAATGGTCGTCCGGGATATGTGTCTTGCGGTATATGCCCAGATTACTTCCGTCTGCATCGATCACTGCAACAGTATTAAACAGGCGGTTCACATCTTTTTCATAAAAGCTGACCGGGATGACAACAGACAATTCCTTTGCCAGTGCAGAAAAATGTTTTACCGCATCATTTTCATTCACTTCTTTTGCAAATTCATAGTATTCATATCTGCGTTCCTGGCAAAAATACTGTCTTTCAAAAAGTTCCGGCAAAAGGATGATCTGTGCTCCTTTTTCTGCCGCTTCCCGGACAAGCGCATCTGCCTTTGCGATATTTTCTTCCACATGTGTGCTGCATTTCATCTGAACTGCGGCTACTGTGACGTTACGTTTTCTGCTCATAACTGTGCTATCTCGCTTTCTTCATTTTTCAAAATCAAACTTGTTTCTGATACTCTGTTATCACACCTCTGAAATAATGTGTGTGAGAACAGGAAATCTGTCAGCCACGTACTGGTATCTGCTGCGTGATGCAGTGGATATTGCCGCCGCCGATGATGATCTCCCTTGCAAAGATTGGCACGATCTCACGCTCCGGGAACAGCTTCTGCAATAAATCTGTTGCCAGAACATCATGCTCGTCTCCAAACTGCGGCACAAGGACAACTTTATTTCCAATATAAAAATTCACATAGCTTGCCGCTAACCGTTCTCCGGCTTCTCTTGTATCCTCGCCTTCTTCAAACACGTAACCTGCCAGCTCTTTTTCCGTAATGCAGACCGGTTTCTTCGGGATTGGCATTTTATGCACACAAAACTTCCTTCCTTTGGCATCTGTCTCCTGTTCAAGAACCTTAAGATCCTCTGCTGAAAGTACATACTGCGGATCACTCTCATCATCTGTCCATGCAAGGACAACCTCACCCGGTTTTGTAAATGCACAGACATTGTCTACATGTTCATTTGTTTCATCCTGATAGATTCCGTTTGGAAGCCAGATGATCTTCTTGGCACCAAGATATTCCTGCAATTTTGCTTCGATCTGCTCTTTCGTAAGTTCCGGATTTCTTCCCTTACTGAGCAGACAGGCTTCCGTTGCGATCACCGTTCCCTGTCCGTCTGAATGGATGGAACCGCCTTCCAGCACAAAAGGAGCCGCATCATAATAATCATAACCGGTCTGTTTACAAAATTCTTCTGCCACGTTATCATCCTTTTGCCAGTCCTGATAAAGACCATCATAGGTTCCACCCCAGGCATTAAAGCTCCAGTTGATCCCACGGACTTCTTTTCCATCCGTCACAAAGGTTGGTCCGACATCCCTCGCCCATGCATCATCTGTCGGAATTGTTAAAATTTCTACATTCTCACACAATAACTCTCTTGCCACTGCTTCCGTTTCCGGTTCTGTCAGCATATATACTTTTTCTGTCTCTGCCAGCTTGTTGGCAATCTCTGCAAATACTTTTCCGGCTTCTTTTGCCTCATATGGCCAGGAACCCGGACGTTTCGGCCAGATTAAGATCACACCATCCTGCGGTTCAAATTCCCCCGGCATATAAAATCCATCCTGATGCGGAGTTCTGTTTTCTATCTTCATACTTCTGTTTTCCTGCCTTTTCCGTGTTGTCTTTTCATGAATCATAGCTTCATCCTGTCACATGTTCTTCCATCCGGCCGGATTTTCTCATGACAGTCTTCCTTTAAAATCCTCATAAGAAAAACTGCGGATCACTTTACATTCACCACTCTCATCCATCACTGCGATATCCGGCAGCGGGATTCCGTTAAATGTATTGTTTTTCACCATGGAGTAAATCGCCATATCCTCAAAATACAGTCTGTCATCCACTTTTTTCTCTTCGTCAAAAGAATAATCCCCGATAATATCGCCTGCAAGGCAGGTATATGAAGATAACCGGTAAGTATACTTCTTTTCCTCCGGCATTCCCGAACTGCGAAGTGGCGGACGGTACGGCATTTCCAGCACATCCGGCATATGGCATGCTGCGGATGCGTCCAGAATCAACGTCTGTATATCGTTATCTACCACATCCATAACGGTTGTGGCAAGATATCCGGCATTCAATGCAATCGCTTCGCCCGGTTCTAAATAAATGTCAAGATCATATTTTTCCTTCATGTGCAGAATGCATTTTTCTAACAGTCCGATGTCATAATCTGCTCTTGTAATATGATGTCCGCCGCCAAAATTCAGCCATTTCATTTTGTAAAGATAACTGCCGAATTTTTCTTCTACCGCCTCTAAGGTTTTTGCAAGATCATCCGCATTCTGCTCACAGAGCGTGTGAAAATGCAGTCCATCCACATAATCATACATCTCATCCGTAAACTGCTCTTTAAAATGCGCAAATGTCACACCGAGGCGTGAGCCTTTTGCACATGGATCATAGATCGCATGATCCCCCTGTGTGGAACACTCCGGGTTAATACGGATTCCCACGCTGGTCTCTTTACAGAGAGTTTTGTATTTTTCCAGCTGCGAAAAAGAATTAAAAACCATGTGATCGCAGATTTTTACCAGTTCCTTCACGTCCTCTTCTTTATATGCCGGAGCAAATACATGGTTTTCTTTTCCCATTTCCTCTTTTCCGAGACGAGCCTCAAAAAGTCCGCTTGCCGTTGTTCCGCTGATATACTGACCGATCAGCGGGTATTCGTAAAAGCAGGAAAAGGCTTTCTGTGCAAGAAGGATTTTACATCCGGTATCCTTTTCCACTTTCTGGAGAATGGAAAGATTTTTTTTCAGCTGTTTTTCATCTATGACATAGCACGGTGTTTTTAATTCTTCAATTCTCATTCTGTCTGTTCATTCCTTTTTCTTACTCAACTTCCTGCGGATTCTCGCAGACTACCCAAGGAAGTCCCCATTTATTCAGTGCTTCCATATATGGATCCGGATCAAACTCCTCTACATTGAATACGCCAGGTTTTTTCCAGAGTCCCTCTACTACCATCATTGTTCCGATCATAGCCGGAACTCCTGTTGTGTAGGAGATTGCCTGAGAACCAACCTCTTTGTAGCACTCCTGATGATCGCATACATTGTAAATGTAGATGGTCTTTTCTTTTCCGTCTTTTACACCTTTGAAAATACATCCGATGTTTGTTTTTCCTACCGTTCTTGGTCCAAGGCTTGCAGGATCCGGCAATAATGCTTTTAAGAACTGGATCGGCACGATCTCTTTTCCTTCAAAGTTGATCGGTGTTGTGGAAAGCATTCCAACGTTTTCCAGACATTTCATGTGTGTTAAATAACTCTGTCCGAATGTCATGAAGAAACGGATTCTCTTGACTCCCGGAATATTTTTTGCAAGTGATTCGATCTCCTCATGATGAAGCAGATACATATCTTTTTCTCCTACTTCCGGGAAATCATATTCACGCTTAATAGACATTGGCTCTACTTCTACCCAGTGACCATCTTCCCAGTAAGAACCCATCGCAGATACTTCTCGTAAATTGATCTCTGGGTTAAAGTTCGTTGCAAATGGATAACCATGGTCGCCGCCGTTGCAGTCTAAAATATCAATGTAATGGATCTCATCGAAATAATGTTTTAATGCATATGCGGAATAAACACTTGTCACACCCGGATCAAATCCGCTTCCAAGGATTGCTGTAATACCTGCATCTTCAAACTTTTTCTTGTAAGCCCACTGCCATGAATAATCAAAGTATGCTGTAAATCCCTCTTTCTCGCAGCGTTCTTCGTAAATTTTTCTCCATTCCGGATCATCTGTATTCTCTGCTTCATAATTGGCGGTGTCAATGTAATCCACTCCTGTTGCAAGGCAGGCATCCATGATCGTCAGATCCTGATATGGAAGTGCCACATTTAACACTGCATCCGGTTTATATTCGTTGATCAGTGCGATCAGTTCCTCTGTATTGTCAGCATCTACCTGTGCGGTTGTGATGACTGTTTTGGTTGTTGGCTGTAATTTTTCTTTCATAGCATCACATTTGGATTTTGTTCTGCTTGCGATCATAATCTCAGTGAAAACATCACTATTCTGGCAACATTTTGCAATTGCTACGGAAGCTACGCCTCCACATCCGATAATCATTACTCTGCTCATTTTTTCTCTCCTTTTTTTACGTTATTGTTTTTTAGATAATTGCGAAACTCCTTCCTACGCTTCTTTCAATTGTTCAATTTAGGTTTTTATGAGTTTTGCAATTATCCATGTCATTATTTACTTAATTTATTTTTCTACCGGTCTTCCTCGTCCTCTAACATATCTTCTAAATATTTCGGAAGCATGAAGGCTCCCCGGTGAAGATTCGTTGTGTAATATCTTGTTTTGATATGTAATTTTTTCCACTCTTTCACACGCAGATTGTTGAGTGGGTGATATTTTTTGGAAGCAAATCCAAACAGCCAGTAGCCGGACGAACAGGTCGGAATATGTGCCTGATAGACACGGCTTACCGGAAATGCCCGGAATGCCTTGCGGTGCATCTTCATGCACTCTTCCTTATCCTCATCATAAAATGGACTTCCATGCTGATAAACCATGATTCCGTCCTCTTTTAACGCCTTATAGCAGCTTCCGTAAAATTCCTTGGTAAAAAGTCCCTCTGTATGTCCGAATGGATCGGTTGCGTCATTGATGATCAGATCATACTCCTCTGTTTTGTTTCTCAGGAAACGAAGTCCATCCTGATAATACACATTCACACGCGGATCATCCAGACCACATGCAAGCTCCGGGAAATGCTCCCGGCAGACTTCCACTAACATCTCATCCGGTTCCACAACATCAATCTTTTCTATGGAATCATACTGTGTCAGTTCTTTTGCAACGCCGCCATCACCGCCACCGATGATCAGCACGTGACGCACGTCCGGATGTACTGCCATCGGCACATGCGTTACCATCTCGTCATAAATGAATTCATCCTTTTCGGAAAAAAGGATATCTCCATCCAAAGCCAGAAACTTGCCAAATTCTACCGATTCCAGAACATCGATCCTCTGGCAGTCACTGTTACCGCTGAATAATTGTTTTTCAATTCTCATTGAGAGCTTCACATTCGATGTGTGAAGCTCCGAAAACCACATTTCCATTTTTCTGCTTCTCCTTCCCTGTCCCGGTTTCCACCGTTTTCTCCGGGATCACTCATCTCTTACACCAGCACCATCAGATGTTCCACTGCCGGATCTTCCGTTCCCTGCATGGAGCAGCCTTTTTCTTTCGCATAAATGATATATTCGATGATTTCATCTGTGATCATCTCACCCGGTGCCAGGATTGGGATTCCCGGCGGATAGCACATGACAAATTCACCGGAAATACAACCGTTTGTCTCACGGATCGGAAGGGATTTCTTTTCCGCATAGAAAGCTTCCTGTGGTGAACGGATGACTTTCGGTGCTATATATTCACCGGATAAAAGTCCTGCCCTGTCTTTTTTATACAGTCTTGCGATATCTGCCAGCGCCCCCACCAGACGCTCAATATCCTGTGTCCGGTCTCCAATGGAAATATAGGCTAAAATATTACAGATATCCCCAAATTCGATCTGAATATCATATTCATCGCGAAGAAGATCATACACTTCGATCCCTGCCAGCCCGATGCCAAGCGTGTAGATAGAAAGCTTTGTCACATCATAGTCATAGATGCTGGTTCCGTTGATCAGATCCTTTCCATAAGCGTAATATCCACCGATATTGTTGATCTCATTTCTTGCATACTCTGCCATCTCGGACACTTTGGCAAAGGATTCCTCACCTCTTAACGCAAGGTTTCTTCTTGAAATATCAAGGCTTGACAGAAGAAGATACGATGCGCTTGTAGTCTGTGTGAGATTGATGATCTGTCTGACATAATCTGCATTGACACCTTTGTTTACAAGCAGAATGGAGCTCTGCGTCAGGCTTCCACCGGACTTATGCATAGAAATTGCTGCCAGATCAGCACCGGCTTCCATGCCTGAAACCGGAAGATTTTTTCCAAAATACAAGTGTGTTCCATGTGCCTCGTCTGCGAGCACTTTCATGCCATGCGCATGTGCAAGCTTTACGATAGAACGGATATCCGAACAGATACCATAATAAGTCGGATTGTTCACAAGCACTGCAACTGCATCCGGATTCTCTTTGATTGCCTGCTCCACACACGGCACTTCCATTCCAAGAGAAATTCCGAGTTTTGGATTCACTTCCGGATTCACATAAACAGGAATTGCTCCGCAAAGCACCAGTGCATTGATGGCACTTTTATGTACATTTCGCGGAAGGATAATTTTATCCCCTCTCTTACAGACTGACAAAATCATGCTCTGCACCGCAGAAGTAGTTCCTCCCACCATCAGAAATGCATGTTCTGCATGAAATGCATCTGCTGCAAGTTCCTCCGCATCTCTTATAACCGATACCGGATGACAGAGGTTATCGAGTGGCTTCATGGAATTCACATCGATCCCTACACATTTTTCCCCTAATAATTCCACTAATTCAGGATTGCCACGGCCCCGCTTATGCCCCGGCACATCGAATGGTACGACACGCTGTTTCCTGAATTTTTCCAGTGCTTCATAAATGGGAGCTCTTTTCTGATTTTCTCTGTTCATAACTTTCTCCATTGCAATTTATAATTTTAAGATAATCATTTTCACATTTTATGTAATAGAAATGATGTTTTCGATTACATAAAAAAAGAGACAACTGCCTGAGCAATCATCTCTGTTGACCTTCGTTCTCCATATTGGAATCCTTTTTACTCTTGATGCGATCCCAAATATCGTTTTTCAAAGAATCCGTTGCCTGCCGCTCTCTGCTTTCTGCCTTTGTCTGCATCGCAACTGCAAATATATGTCACTCTTATTGACCGTTTCACAAGATGATGTGCTTACACACTGATTATAAAGTAATCAACTTATAAAATTTGAGCTTCTGACTCAATCAATAACGTGGTCTCCTCACCACACCGGCAACCGACCCGCCTGTCCGTTAGGCTGCCTCAGTAATCTGAGTGGTCATACATTTGCATGAAAAAACGATTTTTATTTTTCACACGAAAGAAAGTCTATCATACACATATTTCAGTGTCAAGATATTTATGATATTAATTGTATTTTTTTTGTTTTCTAATTGTAAACTTCAGGTAAAACAATCCAACAAAAAACTGATTCTGGCAAACTGACTTAAAATTTCCAAAAAAAGAAGCTACCGCATACACGATAGCTTCTTTTACATACATTAATTGTATTTTCTTTTTCTTGCTGCTTCAGATTTTTTCTTACGTCTTACGCTTGGTTTCTCGTAATGTTCTCTTTTACGAATCTCCTGCTGGATACCTGCTTTAGCACAGTTTCTCTTAAATCTACGTAAAGCGCTATCTAAAGTCTCGTTCTCTTTTACTATTACACTAGACATTATCTCACACCTAACCTCCCTCCAGTTGCGTATTGTGCATATTCAACTGTTTGGGTAAATTTCATTGCACTATAAGTTATTATAGCATAAAAAATGTTCACGTCAATAGTTTTTCTTATATTTAGAAAAATTCAGACAATTCTATTTTTTTTATCAAATTATTATTTAATCTGAGTTTCCAACGCTGTCTTAGCCTCGGCTACCGCATCCGGGATTCCAGCCGGATTCTTACCGCCGGCCTGTGCCATGTTTGGACGTCCGCCGCCGCCACCGCCAACTTTTCCTGCGATCGCTTTGATGAGGTTTCCTGCATGAGCGCCTTTCTTCATTGCCTCCTCTGTTGCCATAGCGACAAGATTTACTTTGCCGTCTGCCTCAGAAGCAAGCACTACAACACCCTCGCCGAGTTTTCCTTTGAGCTGGTCACCAAGGTCTCTCAAGCCGTTCATGTCAACCCCTGCAACACTTGTTGCAAGAAGTTTTACACCTCTTACTTCTACAACCTGATCCATAACATCGCCAAGCGCCTCTTTTGCAGCTTTGCTCTTTAAGGACTCATTCTCTGCATTTAACGCCTTGATCTCAGCCATCATATGCTCGATCTTCTCGACCAATGCAGCCGGAGTTGTCTTTGCAGCTTTTGCAGCTCTTTCTAATTCAGCTTCGATATTCTTATAGTATGCGAATACATTATCACCTGTCAACGCCTCGATACGACGTACACCGGCAGCGACACCGCTCTCAGAAATGATCTTGAATGCAGTGATCTCGCCTGTGTGTTTTACATGTGTACCACCACAGAACTCCTTGGAGAATTCTCCCATGGATACGACACGTACTTTCTCACCATATTTCTCACCAAATAACGCCATAGCGCCTGTCTTTTTGGCTTCTTCTACGGTCATGACATCCGTACGCACCTCAAGGTCTGCAGCAATCTCGTCATTTACGATCTTCTCAACTTTTGCGATCTCCTCTGCTGTCATAGCCTGAAAATGGCTGAAGTCAAAACGTGTTCTCTCTGCATCCTGATAAGAACCAGCCTGTTCTACGTGAGTACCTAATACTTCACGGAGTGCTTTCTGTAATAAGTGTGTTGCAGAATGATTCTTACATGTCTTGCCACGAAGATCTGCGTCAACAGATAACGTAACTTTATCACCGGACTTGATCATGCCGCTTGTCATTTTTCCGACATGTCCAACTTTTCCACCTAATAATTTGATCGTATCTTCCACTTTGAAAGTACCGTCAGCAGTGTAGATCACACCTTTATCTCCCTGCTGTCCACCCATGGTAGCATAGAATGGTGTCTCCTCTACGATGATCGTTCCGATCTCACCATCGGATAATGCCTCTACGATCTCAGTCTCAGAAGTAAGCACTGTCACCGTAGATGCTGTCTCTAATTTATCATATCCGACAAACTCTGTTGTGACGGAAGGATCGATCTCATCATAAACAGTCGCATCTGCTCCCATGTAGTTTGTTGTCTTACGATTCTTTCTTGCTGTTGTACGCTGTACTTCCATCGCCTTTTTGAAGCCGTCTTCGTCAATCGTGAAGCCTTTTTCTTCTAAGATCTCAGAAGTCAGATCCATCGGGAATCCATAAGTATCATAAAGCTTAAACGCATTGTCTCCGGATAATACTTTAGAACCGGATGCGATCATCTCTTTTTCCATATCCTCTAAGATTGCAAGACCCTGATCGATCGTCTTTGCAAACTTCTCTTCTTCCTGTGCAAGTACTTTTAAGATAAAGTCTTTCTTTTCTTCTAATTCCGGATAACCGTCTTTGCTCTCGCTGATCACAGTCTTTGCAAGCTCTGCCATGAAAATGCCGTCGATTCCAAGCATTCTTCCATGACGTGCAGCACGGCGGATGATACGGCGGAGTACATAACCACGTCCTTCGTTAGATGGCATAATACCATCGGAGATCATGAATGTTGAGGAACGGATATGGTCTGTGATCAGACGGATCGAAACATCATCCATTGCATCCACTTCATATTTCTTGCCGGACAGCTCACATACTCTGTCACGGATTGCTTTCATTGTATCAATATCAAATACGGAATCTACATCCTGCATGACAACTGCAAGACGCTCAAGTCCCATACCTGTATCAATGTTCTTCTGGGAAAGTTCGGTGTAACCACCCTTTCCATCTCCCTCAAACTGGGTAAATACGTTGTTCCATACTTCCATGAAACGGTCACAGTCACATCCTACTTTACAGTCCGGTTTGCCACAGCCGTATTTTTCTCCGCGGTCATAGTAAATCTCAGAACATGGACCGCAAGGGCCGGCACCGTGCTCCCAGAAGTTATCACACTCTCCGGTTTCCGGATCGCGGTAAAATCTTGTGATTCTCTCTGCCGGAACTCCGACTTCTTTTGTCCAGATATTGAATGCTTCATCATCCTCACCGTAAATGGATGGATACAGTCTGTCCTCCTCTAATCCGAGAACCTTTGTCAGAAACTCCCAGGACCATGCGATCGCTTCATGCTTAAAATAATCTCCGAAAGAGAAGTTACCAAGCATCTCAAAGAATGTAAGATGTCTTGCTGTCTTACCAACGTTCTCGATATCACCGGTACGGATACATTTCTGGCAGGTTGTCACTCTTCTGCGAGGTGGAATTTCCTGTCCTGTAAAATATGGCTTTAATGGTGCCATACCTGCATTGATCAGTAATAAGCTGTTATCATTGTGTGGTACCAATGAAAAGCTGTTCATTTTAAGATGTCCCTTGCTCTCGAAAAATTCAAGGTACATTCTTCGTAATTCGTTTTCACCGTAAAATTTCTTCACGACTAAGTTCCTCCAAAATCTTTTGTACGGGTGTTTCTCTGCCGTACATTTTTTATTTAATAAAATTGTAATTACCAGCTGTTTCCTTCCAAGAAACTATCTATATAGTTACAAATTATTTAACCTCATGTTCTGCTGCCGTATCAGCTTCCGCCGCTGCTTTTGCATCTTTGTTTTCCCGCAGCTTTTTGCCTGCAAAAAATCCCGCCAGAGCGATCGCTGCCAAAATCACCATAATAATTGCATACTGTAAAAATGATCCTAAAAATGCCATTTCTTCTACCTGCCTTTCTGCTATGGCTGACACTTATGCACTGCAAAAATGAAAGCCGGCTCACAATTTAAATATTATAGCTCACTTATTTGTTTATCGTCAAGGTATCCAGCGTCTTTTCTTCTAAAAACAGCTCTGTTTTATTCTTCCTGGATCTCAAACACCTGATTCTCATGGACGATTGGCACGATCCGGTCCGCCATCGCCTGATTGCTCAGTCTCCTGATAAAAGGCTGTATCCCGGAATAATCCTGCCACATATGCATCGGGAACACATACTCAGCATTTGTGTGTTCCAAAAAATATTCCATGCCAAGTGACTGATACATTCCAAGTTTTGGATCAAACGGCACGAATGCCAGGTTGATGTCCTTCTTTGCCAGCTTTTTGATCTGGTTCTTATAATTGGACTCCATAATGCCATTGACCAGTTCACCTGCTCCATCCCACTTCCAGTTATTGAGATCCCCGGCATGATAAAAACTTGCCCCGTTTGTCTTCACATAAAAGGCGACTCCCGCGTCCGTGGAGCGCAGCGTCTCGATCTCCAGATCATCCACCTGATACTTTTCGCACGGACTGACGTATGTGATCAATTCCCGGACAGACAGGTCAAACCCGTGTTTTTCCAGAAAATGAGGTGACATCCTGCAGTCTTTTGAAAAAATATAATGTATGTTGCTGTAACGCTCTGCCCAGTGGAGCACGTCCATGTCAAAGTGATCTCTGTGCTTGTGGCTTGCAAACACATAGATTGGGGTATCCGGCTCATACTCCGGGATTTGTCCGCCGAACGTATAACCGTTTACCCGGTCTCCCGCAAACCAGTCAAAAATCAAAACTTTCTCGTCCACTTCCACTAAAAAGCAGCTGTGATGTATAAATATTACCTGCATTCCTTCATCCTTCCAATTATCTCATTTGCTTTTGTATATATTTCTACCGGATCATATCCAATGAGAAATGTTCCATCCTCGTAAAGTACTTTTCCGTTTACCATCGTCAGTTTCACATTCTGCTTGCTGCCGCTGTAAACCAGATTTTTCACAAGGTTGTTCTCCGGCTGCATATTCGGCTGCTGCAGATCGATCATGACAAGGTCTGCCTTTTTCCCGGCTGCAAGACAGTCACAATCGGGCAGTCCCATCGCATACGCGCCTCCGGCGGTCGCCATATAAAGCACCTCCTCCGCCGGCATGCAGGAAGCGTCCCGTTCCCTGAGTTTTGCCAGTCCTGTCACAAGAAACATCTCCCGGAACATGTCCAGACAGTTGTTGCTCGCCGGTCCATCCGTACCGATCGCAAGATTGATTCCCTCATCCAGCAGTCTTTTGACCGGGCAGATACCGGAAGCAAGCTTTGTGTTCGAACCGGGGTTCGTCACTACCGACATGTGATGTTTTTTCAATATCTCAATATCTTTCTCCTCCAGCCAGACACAGTGATAACCGCCGCCGCCATGTTCATACAGCCCCAGACTTTCCGTAAACTGCATTGGTGTCATTCCCCAGCGTGCCTTACACTCTGCCACCTCGCGCTCTGTCTCAGAATTGTGTGTCCAGACCGGTGCGTGATACTTGTCCGCAATCTTGGCAACCCCCTCAAGCAGTGGGCGTGATGTGGTGTATTCTGCATGAAAGCCAGGCACATAGGAAGTGAGGTCACTCAGTTCATTGATCCTTAAATAATTTTTCTCAAGCACTTCCAGACTGTCGGTAAAGTTATTCAATCCACTTGTAAAAACAGTCCGAAACCCCGTATCCACATAGGCATTGATATGATAGTCCTGCATAATGTACATATCAAAATTTGAGGTGATACCACTCGTCAGGTACTCCATAATCCCGAGGATTGCAAGCCAGTAAGTATCCTCCCCTTTCAGCCTTGCCTCGTTTGGGAACACTTTCTGCTGCAGCCATTCCTGCAGCGGAAGATCATCTGCAAAAGAACGTAAAAATGTCATCGGTGTATGCGTGTGTGCATTCTTAAATCCCGGCATTAAAAGATTTCCTTTTGCATCAATCTCCCGATCCCAGATAATAATATCATCTTCTTTGCAGACAGCTGAAGTATCTGTGCCATCCCCGATATAACAGATATGGTCTCCTCTTACCCAGAGTTCCCCCTCCGCCACCTCAAAGGTGTGATCTGCTTTCGTCAATAATATTTTTGCATGATAAAAACGAATATTCATACCGATCCCCCACTTTTATCACTGCCTGTATCCTGCAGCAGAATGCCCGCACTGTGGGCATCCGATCGTCATAAATTGCAGTGTGCGCCGGAAAAATCTATGATTTTCCCGACGGGATACACTGTTTTTGATTCTTAAATCTTACCAAATTTCATAGGATAATGCAAACCATTCCACCGTTATTATCATTTACGATTTTCTGCATGGTATCCTGCAGTTTAAGCTGGCATTCATCATCCATCATGGCGATTTTATTCCGGATTCCGTCCTCCATAAGCTCCCCTATGGATTTGCCGAAAATATTGGTTTTCCAGACGCCCTCCTCGCTCTGCTGTCCCTCTTTAATGTAACGGATCAGGTCATTTGCCTGATCTTCACTTCCCACGATCGGTGCGATCTCCGTCTCAATATTGGCACGGATCATATGAATGGATGGGGAGACTGCCTTGATTTTTACCCCAAACTTGTTTCCATGATGGATCAGTTCCGGCTCCGCAAGCTCGATATCCTTTAACACCGGATTCACGACACCGTATCCTTTCATCTGCACCTCCTCAAAAGCCCCTGCAACTTTCTCATAAGATTCTTTTCTTGCTGCCATCTCACGGATCATCGAGATCAGTTCATACTCGCCGTGGATCGGCACTCCTGCCAGTTCACTCATATTTTCGTAATAATACGGCTCCGCAACCTCCATCCGGATCTTTACACAGCCGCAGGCGGGATCCATCTCCTCTATTTTAATCTTTGTGATGCAGTCTCCCGGTTCTGACTGCTGTCTGTAAACATCCTTCGTGCGCTCCATCTGGCTTAAAATATCCGATGCCTGTGTAATGATCTCACTTTTTACCGGATGATCAGCAGAGAGCATTTCCGTCCATTTCGGGATAAAAAATTCCACCCGTTCAATCGGAAATTCATACAGCACATTCTCTAAAATTTTTAAGACATCCTCTCTGCGCAGCTGCTCACAATTGACCGGCACAACCGTTGTCTGATAGTTTTCCTCCATCTCCGACGCCAGTTTTACCGTCTCCTGCGCATAAGGTTTTACCGAGTTTAACAGGATCACAAATGGCTTTCCGATATTTTTCAGTTCCCGGACGGTTCTCTCTTCTGCATTTATGTAATTCTCCCGCTCCAGTTCCCCGATCGTTCCATCGGTCGTCACTACAATGCCGATCGTCGCATGGTCTCTGATGACTTTCTCCGTTCCTATTGATGCTGCCTCCGCAAATGGAATCTCCTGATCTGACCATGGGGTTTTTACCATTCTGCTCCCATTTCCTTCCATATGTCCTACTGCCCCATCTGCCAGAAAACCGACACAGTCGACCAGTCTTACACGCAGCTTTAACGGTTCTTCTTCCATCTTGAAAGCAGAAAGCCGGATCTCTGCCGCCTGCTGCGGAATAAATTTTGGTTCTGTCGTCATAATGGTTTTTCCGGCTGCCGCCTGCGGAAGTTCATCCATGGCTCTCTCTTTCTCCGCTTCCCCATCCATAAAAGGAAGTACCATCAACTCCATAAAACGTTTGATGAAGGTGGATTTTCCAGTGCGCACCGGGCCTACAACCCCGAGATAAATCTCTCCGTTGGTACGGTTTCTGATATCCCTGTAAATGTTATACTCTTTATTTCCGCTATAATTGTCCATAAAAAATTCCCTCCATATGTTATCACATTGTATGAAGGGAATTTTTGTTTTATTCGTATTTATTCGATCACCACATCACATGCAGTTTTTTTGGCAGACATTGAAAGTGCATCTCTGTGACATCCCCACAGTACTCCCCGTCTGCATGAAGTACCATAGGTGTTTTCAGCTTCAGGTCATATTCCTTGCAGTTTGTCACCTCAAACCCTCTAATCCGCAGATGATTGGCTGTCACAAGCAATGGCAGGCATAAAAAAGTGCGCCATTTTGGGATTCCCCACGCCATACACACCGAAAGCTTTCCATCCTGCGCATCTGCCCCCGGTGCCATCGGCACACCGCCGCCCTCTGCCCGGAAATTCATTGCTGCAGCAAAAATCATTTTTTTGCGGTTCTGCTGTCCTTTTCCGTCAAAAACCGCTGCAGCATCTGTTGTCTGCATGGTAAATAGCGACTGTACCGTCAAGAACAGATAGGTAAGCTTTCCGAGATGCAGCTTATTCAAAGCGTCTTTTACCTTGGACTTCAAAGCCTTCTTGCAGACTAATGCATCCAGTCCTGCACCGGCACTGATCGCAAATAATCTCGGCTTCTCACAGCCGTTCCAGCTCACCTGTCCCAGATCCATCACATAATCTTCTCTGCAGCTTAAAATATGCCCGATCACCTCTGTAGGCGTTCCCGTGATCCCAAGTCCCCTTGCAAGGTCATTGCCGGAACCGGTCGGGATCACACCAAATCGTACCTTCTCAAAATGCGTCATTCCGTTGATGACTTCATTTGCGGTTCCATCACCACCTACCACGACAAGTTGAATGTCATCCGCCCCACATTCACAGATGTCATGTGCCAGTGAAAAGGCATGCCCCTCATATTGGGTGACGTATGATTCGTAAGCAATGTTTTTCTTTTTTAAAACTGCTTCCGCCTCTTTCCAGATCTTTGCGCCTTTACCGCTTCTGGAATGCTCATTCACTATAAAACATAGCATATTCGCGGCTCTCCTTTCCTCTCTTCTTATCCTCATACATCCGTTCATCCGCGTCATGTATTATTTTTAAGATATCTATTCCGTTTCCCTCCGCTGTACCGGTTGCACTCGAAACCCTGAGGCCGCCTTCTTCCCTGTGTCTTGCAAGTTTGTCCCTGACATTCTGGATGATCTGCTTTGCCTCCTGTTTCTCCGGATTCTCGATGAGCATGACAAACTCATCACCACCGATACGATATGCCTTTTTCCGGCTGTCTGTCTGCGCATAGATCGCACCGGACATTGTCTCGATCAGTTTATCTCCCATGCCATGTCCCATGCGGTCGTTGATCTCTTTCAGATTATTGATATCCCACAAAACCACGGCGACACGTTCTACCATCGTATAGTAATTTGCAAGCATATCTTCATATTTATTCTTATTATAAAGCCTTGTTGCAGAATCGACCTCCTTGCGGTAGGTAAGTTCCGCAATCCTGTAAGCATCCTCCCGCATGCTGCCAATGGTATGCTGCATGATCATCACGAACACAAACAGGATCAAAAGCTGCGGTAATATCCGGTAAACTACAATGACCACAACCGGCATCTTCGAAAAAGGGATCTTTGAAAATCCATCTGCCAGTTCCGCCAGGTACCATGTCCTTGTATGATTTCCCTGCAGCAGCAGGTTCAGATCACAGATCCCATAATAAAATCCCACGATCATGCTGATCGGAAGCAGAAAAACTTCCAGTGCATATGACAGCCATAACACGGATTTCTCTTTATACTGAACTGCCACGATGAGTGGGAATACATACACCAGAACCATATGGTAACTGAACATAAGGTTCATTGCTGCTGAAATTATGCAGATGCCGGCCACAAAAAAATTTTTCATGCGCTCATCCGATGGATCTGCTTTAAAAAATAAGATCACAGACGCAATAAAAAAACCTGTGGAAATTGCATACGTCACACTGAACACAATTGCGTTTACTGTCGGAAAACGTCCAAACGCCAGTCCCCAGACCGCCGTCAAAACAATAAACGCTCCGACCATCTCCCACAGGGTTCTCTTATTGATCTCGCTCTCCTGCTGCGCTAATTCCTCATTATAATGTTCCCCAAAATTAGTCATCTTCTGTCCCTCATACTCCTGTAATTATCCCACGCCTGTAATTATCAGGTACTTCTGATCCTTTTCTGTCCAACGATAAGTACCCTGATACCTTAATCTCCACTACATATGGTAAAGTATAGCACAAAACGTTATATTTCTGTTAATTTTTTTCTGTTTTTTAACATTTTATGGGCTGCTGTTTACACGGACTCCGTTCCGGCAGCGATCCTACGGTATTTTCATGGTATACTGTTTGCTGTACAGAGTGCTCCCCATCCCTCTTATGTCAAGTTAATGTCACAAACTTTTTTGATTCAAAATCCCGGAAACCCGCATAACTTCTTTGGGGTTATGGTAAGTTAGTGTCAAGTTTGATGCAATTGATGGTAAATTAGTGTCAAGTCATTTAATAAATGAAAGCCAAAGATTTCTCTCTGGCTTTTCTTACGACTATTCTTGAAAACCTTAAAGAAGATATGTCGGCAACTCCTCCTCTTCGCTTTTTTCAATAAAAGTATATCCTTTTTTCCGAAATCCTTTTCGTAATCTTTTGCATCTGTCCCAATTATTATAATAAGCAACTTCCGGAAGTATTTTTTCTAATTTATCCCATTCCTTTTCCGGAAAGTTTTGAGTTGCGAGCAGTCCATTTACAATGTCAAAAGAAAACTTTGCAATTTCTGTTTCTAACATATAATCTTCTAAAATACAAATCGGCAAAAGAAATTTAGCTAAAATCTCTTTTTCAGTTTCAGCACAATTATTTTCTATTATTGTATTATATATTCTATTAACATCTTCTTTACTCAGTCTCTGAATTTCCTTATCATAAGGATCCACTAAGCTTACTAGAAAAAGCAATATATCCCTTTCAGTTAAATAACATAAGATTAACTTAACTTCACTTTCTGTATCATCCTTGACAATATCTATAATTCCTTTTACCTTTTTGCTTTCCCGATTATCCAACAAATAGTCCCAATACACTTGTATACACTCTTTTTCGTATACCCTATATAAGTCATAAGATAAATCATATTCACTTGTCTGTAAAACTATTTGTATAATTTTCTTATCTAACCTTTCTTCTTTTCGACTGAGGCATCTAATTATCCCTTGTTGATATCCTTTGCTTCTTCTCCATATTTCTTGACATATAGCAAATTCATTCTTAATGGAAATTAAAGTGCTACAACAATCATATTCTAATCCGGTAAAATCTACAAATTCATTGTTAGGAATAATATCAGTATATGCTTTAAGTAATACTTCATTTAAAGAATTTTCCTCTCCTTTTATAATATTCTTAAGTAATCTCTGCGAACCTGTATAATCCGAAATATAACCTTCTCTTAGCATTCTCCGAAGATCAATTGATGAAATGTCTAACCACCTATTATTAATGAAATAATCTAAAACTTCATTATAATCTTCTTTTCCGCACCAACTCGAAAAATAATTCTTACTATATAGAGTTAGAATTTCATTACATATCTTTTTTTTATCTTCAAAAATGGCACATGCCATTTCTAAAAGAGTTACTAAACTTGCTTCTTTTTCATCTGCACGTGATCCCACATACAATTTCATAAATGCTGAAACATACATGGGCTGTTTATAATCTTTAGAAAATCCTGCTACAAATTTTCTATACTTCTTTAGACCATTTTTTTTCAAATTATCAAACATTTTATTCACCCACAACGGATAATTTTTAATAACATTCTTATCTTTTGCTTCATATGTTTTCTCCCCTATATGCAATTTGCTTCTTGATATTTTACGTGGTACAATCTGAAGCTGCAAAGTTTTTCCACCATATACACGCAAAGCAACTGATCCTGTGCAAAAGGAGAAATCTTCTTCAAGCAAGTCATGTTGCGCTAAAAATAAAAATATCATTTCTTTTTCAAAATTGGTGGACACATCATCAAATATTATCAAAGGTCTTCTATTACCCCAAACACACCATATTAAATATTTCAGATTATTCTCATCTAATTCTTCAGTGCTACTTCGTTCAAACTTCAAAGGATTGCTATATGATAAAAAATCACTATCCTTATCTGGTTTTTTAAACATTGCAATAATAGATGTAATATCCTCACTCGCAAGATATAAATCTTTAACATCAAATATTAATGAATGGGTCCAAACACAACCAGGTCTTTTCATCTCTTCTGCATACCATGTGCATGCTAAAACTATATGATTATTATCAAGATTATACCCTGTAAAGTATCTCTCAAATCCATTGACAAATTCATTTCCAGATAAGTCACTTAGTATCATCATTTTTTTACTGTCTTGTTCTGATAATTTTAAAGATGCTTGTAACAACCTATGTCCATTGGAATATCCATGTAATGTTTGTTCAACATAAAACTCATCAACTATCATATTTATCTCCCGACATTTCTAAAATAATAGATGTTAAATCACACGAATTTACCATTTTATCATCGACAATCTTAATACGCTTTATTGGATCTTCAATATCTAACAATTTTTCTGACTCTTCTATTTTTCCACCTATTGCGCTAACTCCCCAAACTTTTGTGTTAATTACACTTTTATTAGCTTCTAAATATTGCCATAACATATTCATGTGATTCGCTAAAAAAGCTCTCACATCATTTTGTTCAGACTGATTAACTAAATCCCATGCTGAAAAAATAATGCCTAAATTAGTTCTTCTTTTTCTTATTTCTAGAACCATTTGTAGCAAATCTATTATTTGTACTTGAGTAGGATCATCTTCACATGGATTTCTTTCTTTCAGTTTTACTCCTTCTTGTCGAAGCTCTGGCGAAATTTCCGAAATAAATTCAGGAGAATGAATATCTTCAACATTAATAAAATACAATATAGCATCTGCCTTACTTATTTTATCCCACAATTCAAAAGATATCTCTCTACTCTCGTATATATTTTGAAATGTTTCACCTGAAAGATCAGGAAATTCTACCTCTAAATCATCCACACCATTTGTCAGTAAAACTGATAATTTCTCTTTTTCTTGACCTATTACTGTTCTTTCTAGCCTTTCAACCTCAAGCCACTTTTGTTCAAGGCGATAAAGGTACTGCGAATCACCAACCATCTTTTTCAAAGTAAGTTCTGTATGTATTTCCTTTTGATTAACGCTATTCCATAACGCACCCAAAAAGGTACTTTTTCCTGCATTCGGCGCTCCCATAATAAAAATTTTTTTATTCATTTAATTCCCCCAGAAATTTATAATATAGCCTATCATATTCTGTTAATTCATCAAATGGCTCTTCCATTTTCCTTGAACTTTTACGCACATGTTTCCTTACCCATCCCTGTAGTAAATCTTCCAAACCATACCCGACACTAAATTCATCTATGGTACTCGGCATTGCTGCTACATTATAATACTCTATATCCATAAAAAGCTCTGAGAGTCGTGCTACAATCTGCTGTTTAATTTTCTCTAATATCAAGTTGTGATTTTCAACCTTACTAAAAATATCGAATTTACTAAATACAATCTGCAGTACACAACCATCCGTAATCAATTCAGCATCCCAAAATGTCCTTATCATTTCTATCATTTCAGAGACAATGCTATTTCTAGTTTTCTTATTACACAATTTTTCTCCATCTATGATTCCCACAACATAATCAGCTCTTTCAATAAATGGAAAACTTATTTTAGCCTCATCCACCTGTCCAATATGATTAGTAAATGCCTCTCCTGAAATATCCGCCAAAATCAGATTACTAATCACATTATTGTTTCTATTCCACAATCTTATATGCAAAAAGGCCTGATTATCTTCTAAACTTGTGCGTTGAGTCGTAGGTTCATTTCCTTTAGATTTTATTCTTGTATAAAAAGCTCTTTGTTCAAATCCTTGTAAACTATACGAACCTGCAAAACAAAAGTCATTAACAGGACTATTTTGAAACAATTGATACAAGCTTGTCTCCATTGTCGTCTTCCCACTAGCAACTGGTCCAACTAATACTATCATTCTTGTACTTTCTTTAGCTGCAATTCTATAAATATCACTGCTATTAAGTGCTTCACCTGAGTTGATTTGATACTTATCCTGTAAAGAAGAAAATTCCGCTTCTTCACCTTCCTGATTCACGTCAATATCAATTTCATCATTTAGAATTTGATCTATCTTATCAATTCTTTCGTCCTTCTCATCAATTTCCATTCTTATTCCCTCAAATTAATTTGCTAATTATACATTCAAAATAAATCAACTTTGACCATTTACTTACTGAAAATTTGATTTCATCCGGATTGATCTTCCACGCTTTTTTATATGCAGGTAACCATTCTCTTTTTTCATCCACAGTTAATGATATATTCAACGCAGATAAAATTGGTAAATTTTTTTCTATAAGATTTTCCCCATATTTTTCTATAATTGTTCTTCTAATTTCCTCGGTTTGGTAGTCTATCAAATCTGTTAATGTAATCTCCTCAACAGTCTTTTCACATTTGGTTATCATTTTACATAAAAACGCCTCAGCCGATAAAGGCCCTGGTGCATCAACTAAATCTGCCAATTCTACTCCCAACACCATAGCCCCCTCTACATCTTTCACCTCAAATAATGGCTTTTTAAATAGATTACTCCACTCTCCAACAATCCAGCTTAAAACTTGGATTTTCTCTTGGCACTTACAATTTTCCTCCCTAAGCGAATTTGAATAATTTACTATTTTAGTAAAATTGGTTCTGATTTTTTTCAAAGATTCAGCGATATTATCTGGTGCCGTTGACGAAAAACTTCCTTCCTCGACTAACTCTTTCTCTAATCCATTTTTTAAATTATCAAGCGTAAACTTTGAAAGTGGTTCTGACTCTTTTGTTTGTTCAATAATTGCCTTATTAGCCATATCTGACAATTCTTTTATTGGACTATCAAAAAATTCATCAAGTACTTTTATAGAATATGCAATTGATATCTCCTCATCCTCTTGAAGTATAGTGGCTAATACACATCCTGCTAAAATACATATTTCTTCCTCATTTTGCTCATCAAATGTTCTATCTATAGAATAAAAGCATTCAACAAATTCATCTTTTTTCTCTTTTGATAATACAAGCTTGTAATAAATTTTTAGCAACTCCGCTATCTTCTCAGCATTACTATAAGCTTCTTTCGCAGCATTAATTCCTTCAAGCCTACTACTAATTTGCTCTTCAGAGGGATTAATACATACTCTTTTATAACTTTTAACAAATAATTTTTCTAATTCCATATTACTATCCTCCTAGTTTTGTATTTTCTGTTTTATCATCTCGTTCAATTGATATAAACAATTTTTTTCTTTTGCATCTACTAATATTTTGTCTATAAGTTCAATATATCTTTTTCCTGCATATTCATTTCTAAATAAATTTAATTTTAATAATATCTCATTTTGTTGAACATATGATAATTCAAAAAAATTATAGACAATTTCTTTTTCAATTCCTTGAAACACTACACTATTGTTATTATTTTTTGCCTTTCCTTCAGCTTGAATAAGATTATCATCCTGCAAATTCTTTCTTCTCTTTTCATCAATATTTATTTCATATTTAAAAAAGTTGGTTTCCGCATCGCAAGTCTGCCTATCCGCTTCAAATTTATCTCTATCTTTTGATAATACCCTTGGAAATGTTTTTACCTCTACAAACCTATCATCCTTTTTTCTAACACATTCAAAACTTATCCAATTATATCTTGGTTTCCAACTCTTTCCTCTTGTTGGGTGCGTTGCCCCAGCACTAATAACTAATCTTTCAGCGTTTGCTTCAATGGCTTGTTCATGTTTATGACCATACAATTGAATGTCTATACGCTTATCTAATTTAGATTGAAGCTCATCGGCAAATTTCCAAAACTCTACAGGATGATGACATAGCGAAACCCATATAACACTATCCTCATAAAAAGGTATTTGACTTTGTCCAATAATCATCTTACGAATAACTGCTGAATCCTCATGGTCTTTATGGCTTGAAATAATGCAGGAATTCATACCACATATTTTTAGCCGCAAATTATTATCCAATTTAAATTCTTCTATCCACACAGGCTTTTCGGAATTTATATTACACCCATACGCCGCGACAAAATTATTATACTCTTCAATTGATTTAAATAATAAATTAGGACTTGCTTGATCTAATATATATCTCTCTAAAAGTAAATCTGCTGAATCCAATGTCTCTGCTTTTTCAATTTCTGATTGAGCATCAAGTATACTTTTAGATGATTTTATAAATTGTTGGTCTACATCATGATTGCCGGGAACACAGTAGATACTCTTTTCATCAATTTCTAAAATTGATGCCATTTCTTTCAAAAATTCTTTTGCAATATCATACTCTTCTCTTTGTCCTGCAAAAGCAACATCTCCTCCAACTAATATTCCTTTTACATTACTCAAGTATGCTTTTGCATTGTACTTTATATCCATTAATATCGCATTTCTTAAATCAGCATCTATATCTGCTCTATTTCCACTTGATTTACGAAAATGAATATCTGACAAATGAATGAACGCTATTTCTCCCATTGAACTCCTCTGTTTTATAACTATATTATAATTACAAACTTATAGTGAATTATGTTTGTTATTACTTCATTTATTGTATCATAGTTCTATCAATATTTCCATGAAAATAGAATGATTAGTTGTCAAGTTGCTTTGGGGAGTTTATTCCTCCCCAAAAGCATAATTCCATTCAATCTCTACTCTCTTATCCCTATATATGATAACCTTTTTAATGAATACATCCACCGCTTCCTGCGTCAGCTTCTCCATCTGAGAAAACCGGATAATCTCTTTTATATCCTGTTTCGGTCGGTTGTATTCCTCCGTAAACCTGCCAAATGCAAGCTCTGCTTCTTCTATTTTACATGACAGCTCCTCCATCTGTAAAGCAATTCCATCCGCCCTGCTGCGGTATTCTCCGGCTTCTATCTGCTTTACAGCATAGTTTTCGTACAATGTATCTTTCTCTGTCTGCAAACTCCGATACTGCATCCGGTAATTACCCAGTACTTTTTTCAGTCTGTTCCATTCTTCTTTCTGAAATTGTTCAAGACTCTCACGCTGTTTTATCAAATCTCCACGGCGCATCAACTCCCGGTACAATTCCGTCAACACAATTTCTTCCAGAATGTCTGCCCTAAAATAAGTACAGCAGTCCGGTATCTGCAGCAGGGAATGTTTCCTGCACCAGAAATGGTTTGACATCTTGCCATTGTTTCTCTGCGGTTTATAGTTGATCGCATAGCCACACCCACCACAATATATTTTCCCTGTCAGTGGGTGTTTTTCCCGTTTCCTTTTCGTGGACTGTTCCGGGCGGTAAGCAGACGCAAGTGCAAAAACCTCCGGCGTTACCAGCGGCTCGTGATGATCTGTAATTACTTTCCACTCCTCCTTTGGCACAGCAATTCCGTTTTTACTTCCCACCGATTTGCGGACTGATTTACCGTAAGCCATTTCGCCCAGATAGAAACGATTATTCAGGATTCTCCTCACTGCCGTATTGCTCCATGTATGATGCTCCCTTGCCATTTTCCTCTCAGGATGACGCATCTGTGTAACGGTCGGCATCTGCTTGGCAATCAGTTCCTTTGCTATCTGCGTACTGCTCATTCCTTTTTCTGCCAATGAGAAGATATGACGGACGATTTCTGCCTCCTTTTCATTGACAATCACCGCATTTTTTTCAGTCTCACTCTTGGCATAGCCAAAAGGAACCTGTCCGAATACATATTCCCCATTTGCACATTTATTTTGAAATGAAGTTTTTACTTTGACTGATATATCCTTGCTGTACAGGTCATAGAGAAGCGTCTGGAAAGCAGTATCCAGCGGGGGGGTACTTCCTTCATGCTCCCTGCTGTCATAATGGTCATTTACGGCAATGAACCGCACTCCCATAAAGGGGAAAATCTGGTTGAGATAATCACCCAGTTCTATGTAATCCCTTGCAAACCGGGACATATCCTTTACCAGAATACAACTGATTTTACTCTGCTTTACCTGTTTTAACATCTCCTGCAGCCCCGGTCTGTCCATATTCGTACCGGAAAAACCGTCATCACAAAATTCTGCAACCTCCTGTCCCATTAGTTCAGCATCATTTCTGATATAATCTAAAAGCATTTTCCGCTGATTGGAAATACTGTTGCTTTCCCGCTGCTCTGTGGAAGCTTTACCGTCCAGGGCATCATCCTCTATGGAAAGGCGGAGATAGATTGCAATCTTCCTGCTGTCTGTCATTTTTTCACCTGCCTTTCCACCAGTGCATCACTGTATGTAAATAAGACTTCCACCCTTTTCCCCGGATACACATAGATTTTATCTATCAGCGATTCAATAAGCTCCCTGGTAAGTACCTGTTCATTCTTTAGTTTTATCAATGCACGGACTGCTTTCAGATAGGTTTCTCCGTCACGCTCAAGGCTTACTTCCTGCTCTCTGAAGTTCTTCTCCTGCTTCTCCAAATCCCGCAGCCTGTTTTCCTTACACATTTTATACTCCACATAGTCTTTCTGCGAAAGACCGCCCGTGCGGTATGCCATATACTTATCACTTTCTTCCTCTGCAAGTCTTTCTTTTGCGTAAGTTACGGACCGAAGGCTCCGCTCCAGCTCCTGCTTTTTCTGCCGGATGATTTCTCCTGCCTTATCCAGATATATTCTCTTTTTTTTCAGACTGGTATCAAACTCTTTTTCTAACAGTGAAAAAAGAATATCCGTCAGCACATTTTGGGGGATACGGTTAGAGGACGGACAACTATCCGTCTTGGTCGCCCCGCCGTTTAAGCAGAAATATCCATCTATCCGCATCCTGCTGCCATCTGCATAGTGCTTCACATAGCTGTGTCTTGTCATTTTCCGCCCGCATACACCACAGTACAGCACCTTGTCAAAAATATTTTCTCCGATTGGGCAACCTTCCGTTGGATGAGCATGGCTTTTTGTCTGCTCCCGCAGTTTCTTCCTTACTCCGGCCGCTTCCTTCCCAATCTCCGGCGTGATCAGCGGCTCATGGGCTTCTTCTTTTACCACCCAGTCATCTTCCGGCTTGTGAATGCGGTTATTTTCATCCCTTGCAGTAATGCTGGTCTTTCCCTGTACCAGCTTTCCAGCGTAAGTGTCACTTTTAATAATGCGTTCCACACCACTTTTATCCCATCCCTTGTAAACTGCATCCGGTGGGCAGTAGACCTCTCCCGTTTTGTGATAGACCGCCGGCGGATTGATCTTACGAGTGTTCAGATCATCCGCAACTGCCGTATAGCTTTCCGTCTCAATAAATTTCTGAAAAATGTATCTGACAATCTCCTCCGTATGTTCATCCGGTATCAGCCTGCGTACTTTGCCCTCCCAGACTGCCTTATACCCATAAGGTGCAGGACCGCCCACATAGGAGCCTTCTTTTCTTCTCTGTGCCAGAGAAGCTTTCGCTTTCACGGAAAAATCCTTAGCATACATATCATTTACCAGATTCTTGATTTCCGATACCATCTGTTTCGTTTCATTGCCGCCTGCCCCGGTATCAAAGCCATCCGCCACGGCTATGAAACGCACACCAAGGAATGGGAAAATCTTCTCAATATAATTTCCGGCTTCCAGATAATTTCTGCCAAAACGGGACAGGTCTTTTACAATCACGCAGTTAATGTCTCCCATACGGACATCCTGCATCAGCCGCTGAAATGAATCACGATTAAAATTGGTTCCCGTCTTTCCTAGATCGATGTAACAATCTGCCACTTCAATTTTATCCGTATGTTTTCCGTTCCATTCATCAATGAATTTCTTTGCAATCTCTATCTGTACCTCTACCGATTCATTCTTTTTCTCGTTTATATCTGCGGAAAGTCTGGCATAAATACCAGCCTTATACTGCCTGTTCTTTTGCACCCCGGAAGTGCTCGCAGGTGTGCCCGCCCCTTTTCCCGCTGACTGTCTCTTTGATGTTCTTCCCATACTCACGCACTCCTTTCCCTGCCGTTTTCATACCCTGAAAGTGCAGCGACATATTCCTGCATGATTTGGTATTCATCCCGAAAATAAAACTCTATCTCAAGTCTTTTATCCTCGAACACATAAATCCGCTTTACCAGACTCGTCAAAGTATGCCGGTCAATTTCAGCAAGCTTCAGGGAATCCTGAAATTTTGCCAGCCTTGAAGCACTGACTACACCTTTCTGCAGCATCCGCCGTATCATGTCCTGTTGCTGTTCCTGTGCTTTCTCAAGTTCCTGTGCCTTACTCTGAAACTCCTTATGCAGATGTTCAAATTCTTCCTTTGTTACGACATTCTGCCTTAGATCGTCATAGAGTCCTGCGCAGAGACCGTAATACTTATCCTGCTCCTGTTTCAGCCGTGTAAGCTCCTTCTGGCATCCTGCAACTGCTTCCAGATTTGTCTCTTTCTCTTTCGCCTGTTCAAAAAGTTTATTCTGCAACAGAAAATCGTTCGCATATCTGCGGACCGCTATGCCTACCAATTCTTTTAACGTACATTCCTCAATGCTATGACGGCTGCATCCCTCACCCCTGTTTTTTGTGGAACAGATATAGTACACCTTATTGGATTCCTTATACCGGACTCTACGCCGCACCATCTGTTCGCCGCAGTCCCCGCAGAACAGAAGTCCCATGAACGGACTTAAACTTTTGCTTTCCGGGCTTACTCTTCCGTCCGCCTTTAGCAGATTCTGCACCGCTTCAAAATCACTGTCTGAGATAATAGGCTCATGGGTATTTTCCACACGCACCCATTCTTCCTTTGGTTTCTCAATACTCTTTTTCACCTTATAATTGACTTTTTCTGTCCTGCCCTGCAGCAGGTGCCCCAGATAAACTTCATTGGTCAGGATACGCTTTACCGATGAACTGCTCCACTGTGAACCGGAGCCACCGGTAAACCCGCCCCGGTAGTTAAGCCCCGTAGACTTTTTATATTCCTTCGGTGAAAGAATGTGCAGCTCGTTCAGCTTCTTTGCAATGGCAGACACCGCCATTCCCTCAATCTTCCATCGGAACATCCTGCGTACTATCTCTGCCGCATAATCATCCACCACCAGCTTATTCTTATTCTCCGGGGACTTACGGTAACCATATACAGCAAAAGAAGATAAACATTCCCCGGCTTTCCGCTTCACTGCGAGCTGGCTTTTTACCTTGGCGGAAATGTCCCGGCAATAAGAATCATTGATAAAATTTTTGACCGGAATCACGATCTGGCGTTCTCCGGTGTCTGCCGATATGCTGTCGTAATGATCAGTTAAGGCAATGAAACGCACACCAAGAACCGGGAATATCTTTTCCAGATACCTTCCGGCTTCAATATAATCACGCCCAAAACGGGACAGGTCTTTCACAACCACGCAGTTAACCCTGCCCGCTTCAATATCTTTCATCATTCTGTTAAATTCTGGTCTGTCGAAATTACTGCCGGAAAAGCCATCATCTACATAAATGTCATAGAGTTCCATATCCTCCTGTTCATTTAAAAAGGAACGGATCAACTCCCTCTGACTTCCTATGCTGTTGCTTTCGGCTTTAGATACGCCATTTATCATGGCGTTGCCATCATGCTCCGCTTTCACATTGTCATCTCTGGAAAGACGCAGATACATGGCGGCAAAGAATTTAGATTGTTCTTTCATGTTATCACTCCTGACTTTTTTGTTAGGGGGGAAGCCGGTGGCTTTTCCTTTCCATAAAATCAGGAGTTACGCTGATTTGTCCTGATATTAGGTTAGCATAGATAAGCGGATTTTTCAATCCAAATATGAATTTTTCAAATATGAATTTCGGATAACCTTTGCAGATATTCCGCCATTTTATCATCTATGCTGGCTCCGTCTTTTTGGAACCTGACCTTAACTACATAATCACCGATCCGATTGACATAGACATTGTTCGTCTGCCTTGCAAACGCATTCAGCTTCTTCTCCACAGGCAGGGATGTATCAATCTCTATGTCCCTCAAATCAGTCAGAGTGGAAATATCTACCGTCCTTATATCCACGGCAGCCATTTCTTCAAGTCTTTCCTTTGTCAGTTCCAAGGCTTCTCTCCTTTCCATGTAGCATGAACACTGCTGCTATCTAAGTCTATTCTTTTACCGGATTGTCCTATGCTATAACATTTTCCTTATCCATAAAATAACTGTCTGCTTTCTTCCTTATGATAAAGTCTGCCACATCCATGAGCCTGTCCGTGACCGGCATGGTGGGCATGGTATTCAGAATTTCTGCCCGGTATCTGCCACGCAGGGATGCTCTGCTGTCTAAGATGGAAAATACCGCTGTATCCTTTTCCCTGCGGATGCCACGCCCGAACCACTGCCTTAGTTTAATCAGCATTTCCGGGATGATGATGTCCCTGCGGTATAAATCAAAGTCCTCATACTGGTTTCTCTGGTATTCCATGACCGGATCAGGCACAGGAAATGGCAGTTTTACCACGATCAGACTGGAAAGGATATCCCCTGCAAGGTCAATTCCCTCTCCGGCGCTGTCACTGGCAAACAGCACTCCGTTTCCGCTTCTTCTAAAGCTACTTATTACATCCAGTCTACCTCTGCCCATGAGAAACAGCGGATAATCAGAAAGCTGCTCCTTCAGACCATAAAACACCCTCTCCATGAGCCAATAGGATGTAAAAAGGATCAGGGTATGCCCATGAGTGGCAGACACTATCTGCACTATTTCCTCCATGATCGCCTGTATGTATCTGTCATCCCGGATATTCGGAAACGGCATACGCTCCGGTATATAGAGCAGACCGTTACTCTGAAAATCAAAGGGTGAGGGCTTGCTGGTTTCCATGATTCTTGATAAAGCTGCAAAGGAAAGCCCTGTCATTCTCTTGAAGTGACTGAAATCACCCCGGACTGACATTGTGCCGGACGTAATAATAACCGGTATCGGTCTGCTCCAGATGTCACGGAATAAAACCTGTTCCAGTTCCATTGGAACCGCACACAGGGCAAGCCTGCCGTTCTCCCTCTTTTCCATCCAGCAGATTGAATTTCCGCTGTTTAAAAATATGGTCAGCTTGTCCGTCAGCTCCTGGCAACGCTTTTTCAGACCTTGCAACCGCATTTTCTGCCCGCTGTTTTCCTGATAGGATAAGGGAAGCTGCTCTAAAGCCTTTGCCATGTGCCTTATGTAAATTTTTTCCATGGAACCTATCACTATTTCAATCCTGCTTCCCTCTCTGGTGTGGTTTCCTGCTAAATCTCCCGCCAGTCTGTCAAATATCTGTCTGTTATATTCCGCAAGCTGACTCCGCAATACAGTAAGTTCATCCATGCCTGTGGTTCTTCTGTTCACTTCACTCAAACCCACGATAAATTCCGCATCCTGCTCGTCCCAGACTGTGCTGTACATTTGTCTTGCGGCATCTATCAGCTTGTGGGACTCATCAAACACCATTGCCCCATATCCCGGAAAAAGAGGTTTTCTGCCCTGCTTCTGTCCAATCAGATCGGCAAGGATATAATTATGGTTCGTAATCTGAAAATCAAAATTATCCGTCATGCACTTTTTCTTAAAATTCATAAATCTACATAAAAGCGAATAAGGACATGACTTATTGCAGCGAAACACGTTGATTCTGCCTTTTACATAGGGTGTCAGCACGGCATCATCCAAATCAATCCTATCAAATTCCTGCTCCCCAAGCCTTGCCAGTTCCAGTATCAGATTGGCATCCACTTCTCTCTGCAAATTTTTTATGGATGTCTCATATATCTTCAATCTGGAGTCACAGACATAATGCCGTTTTCCTTTCCGCACCACAAAAGATAATGGTTTGTCAATTACATGGTGTTCTAAAAGGATCCCGGATATCTGCGGTATGTATTCCTCTGTCAATGCTTTCTGCAGGGCTATGGTGGATGTTGATATGACTGCCGGAATCTTCTTATCTGAATAAATGTTATGTACCGTCAGTGCAAGGATATATGCGTGCGTTTTTCCTGTCCCCACTTCCGCCTCACATAAAGCCAGTTTGTTTTCCTGCAATGCCCGGAGCATTTCAAGAGAAAGTTCTTTCTGTTTTACCCTCAGATTCATTCCATGTTTCGGTAAAATCTCATCAAATAAATAAATTAATAATTCTTCTGCACTCTTTGCCATCGTTACGCCTCCTAAAATTTCTTAGTGCCATAAAGCAGCACAAGAATAGGCTGGAAGGTATCGGTTTGGCTTTTTACTAACAAAAATGAGCTTCCATCCAGCCCATGATTTCTACTGCTTTATAAAAAGGTGCATCAGCCATCCTGCCGGTAAGCAGGCATCATAAAAGCCGCCCACATTCTTTCTCAAACGTGGGTGTGCATTTTCCCGTCACTTATGCGGGCCACTGGCGTGGAAGTAGCATTATCTCCGACCGGTATCATCGCATCCTGCCCCACCACGGGCAGTAAAGCCACAGGTAGTTCCCGCTCAGGATAGTGCGGTTCTTTTCACACTGATCCGTCATGGCGTACCCTGACTTGTGCTTTCCGGCTCTCCGGCCGGTCGGATGTGTGCCTGATGCACAGATATGAAGTTGTCAAAGTGCAGTAAAAGGGGAATATTTTAGACAAAAGAAAACCCCTTCACCTAATTCGCCGCTAGGTAAAGGGGGCAGCCGAAAAAATTTTCATTTTATTTTAATATGGTAACGATAATTAGGAATTATCGAGATAGAAAATAGGGAAACATCTGTTTTTGTGAAATAGAGGATAATGAATAGTTATAGGTTATTGACAAATAGGCAAAAGTTATTCACTGTCTCGGATACCGGATAAAGTTAGATTAGCCTGTATTACTGACATCATAATAATCTACAATGATTTTGGTCAGGAGGGGTTTAGGATGCAGAATAATTTAGAAAGTGTTTTTTTGCGTTTGGGATATGCTTTGAGAGAAGCAAAACACGTTGGAAACAGTACAATTATTTTAGGTGCGGGATGTTCACTTAGTGCAACAAAAAGGGATATTTCAACATGTGGAATCATGAAACAATGCCTTTTAGAACATGGAGTTAATAATATCGACAATATTGGCTGGGAAGATTTATATCAAAAATTTATTAATGTAGTTTGGCAGGGAAAGGCTCCGAAAGAGCAGGAACGTCTTTTAAAAAAGAAATTAGGAGATTTAACACCTACAGAAGGACATTTATGTTTACGTTCCTTAATTGAACATGGGTACATTCATAGTGTCATAACAACTAATTTTGATATGCTTTTAGAAGAAACTTTCAAAGGACTTTCCTATCAAAAACGTGTGGGTGATGGAGAGTATCATATAATTGGTGATGCTCCTTTTTTTAATCTGCTCAAAGTACATGGGGATTTAGAGGAAGGGAAATTTCGATTTGCACCGCATGAATTAGTTCAGCTACCAATGCCGCTCCAAAAAGATATTGCAGAAAAAACAGCAGGTCCTCTGATTTTTATTGGATATCGCGGTCAAGATATCGGTTTGATGAACGCTTTGAGCACTAAGAATGAATATGCCGTTTATTGGATTGACATTACACAATTTGATTACCTTGATATGTTTACAACTCAAAGTATCCAGAATTTTATGGCAAGCAGGTCTTCAACAGGGAACTATTTATATGGAAAGGAATTTGGAGATTTTAATGAACTCATTAAAAAACTCAATGATTTTTTGATACATCCGTCATATAGCACAATTATTAAAACAAAAGAAATTCATTTGAATGATATATGGAAAGATACCTCGATTGTAGAAATGCTGCGTATTTACTCAAGAGTTTACGAAAACTTCTTGGACATACTAGAGATATCTGCTGACATCCAAAAGCAGCTATCATGGAATCTGGAAAATCCGGCTTACACAAAGAATTATGATGAACACCTTTATTCATACCTTTATTTTTTTAACAGCAAAAACCTTCCCTCGAATCTGCTTCATATACCCAATAATGAATTAGATGCTCTTATCTTAGGCGTTTCCGCAGAAATTCTGGTTAGAACAACAGGAAATGGGATATTACCTCAAAATTTTATTGTGGATATAAAAACAGAGTTTAACAAGAAATACAACCAGAATATCATTAATGATGCTTTCTGGCTGGCTGTTGAAAAAATAGTATGTTCCGAATTTGATATTGAAAATGTTGTTGATTTTAACATGCCAAACAAATTAGTTCTAAAAACATATGACATACCACTTAAAGAATTCAATGAATTATTGCGGGTTGTTTCATTCCTTGCTTTACTATTGCCTGTAAATACAATTGATGACAGACGGATTGACAGTAAATACAAAGCCAGACAATTTTTAAGTGGAAAATATGAACACATGAGCTTTATTCAGAATACCATAATTATTGATCTTGGGGTAATAAAAAGTGAAGAGGTTGATGCATTATATTATTTCTATCTAAAAGCATTGCCGGATATTCATATATTAAAAGATATTAATGCAGCAAACGGGAAAAAATATGTATCCTATAAATCAAAATGGATTCAAATCAATCTGGAAATTGATGAAGAAGGGGAGGATAAACAGAATAACGATATTTATTTCTTCAAAATATTGGAAAAGCAAAGTGAAATAAGTCAAACAAATTTTCTTAAACTGAAAACCATATATGGACAGGATAATCACGTTAACCTGCAGCTTGATAGAGATATTCCGGTCTTTTTAAATTCTGACAAAGTCGGTATGTTTATAGCAGGTTCCAGCGGATGCGGAAAGACAAGCGCTCTCCAAAGTTATATCCGCAATAAAGCGGATAACATTATTCCTATCATTATTTCACCTAAAAATAATACTGTCAGCAGGCAGGGGCTTTCCTTATTTCTTAATCTGGATATTACAAACGAAAATGAGGATATGGTTTTAAATCATATCAATCATTTTATGGTGATGCGTGAAAGACTTCTTCTGCTTATATTTGACGGTTTGAATGAAGTTAGCGATACTGTTAAAATCCAACAGAGTCACTATTGTAAAATGTTGGAATTGGCAGATAAAATTTATCATAATAAATATACAGGCATTAAACTGATAATCACTTGTCGGGAACAAGCATATTATGAATATAAATCCGCCACAACATTAGCAATAAATCCATTATGTTTTTACGCGAATGCTGCCATTCTTAAACATGAGGATGCCAGCTATATCGTTTCAAAACTCTCCGGCGAAGATAGTCAAAGCTTGTTAGATAAATACATATCTGCTGATGTTTTAAAACAATTGCATATGTCCTGCAGGTCTGCCTTCTGGAATAGGAACAATCTTATCAATGAGAATCTTACTCCGTTTTTTATTGCCATTGCGGCTGAGGCTTTAAACACATATAAAGGTATGGAAATCATCAAACACAGCGGCACAATATACGATTTATTTTCAAGTGCGATGATGGAACGTCTTGAGCTGGCGGATGCCTTTTTAGCTCAAAAAATAATTTATGCTTATTTTGATTTACTAATCCATTATAGAAATTCCAATATTCAAATTACACGATTTAAGATTTTGAATGTACTTGATATGGAATATCACAACCGTTTTCATCAGATTATCAACAATCTGATTGACGTTAATATTCTGATAAAAGATGATTCAAATACGGACAAAATAAAGTTTCAGCATGATAAAATTGAAGAATTCTTTTTTAAACGGTATATTGAAGAAAATGAGCATAAAGGATTGCCTTTCTTTCATGAAATTTTTGATTTAAGCAGCAGAAATGTTATTTACCAGAGCGGTATTTTGAAATATCTTTTGGGAATGGAAAAAAGAGGCAGATTAAAAGAATTAAAGGATTTAGTAAATGGTTTATTTATGGAGCATATTAATCTGATTCCTAAAATTCTGGTGGAGGTGTTATCCTATTCAGAAAATTTAAAGCATTCTTTATCTTACCTTCTCAGTCCTGACGATATTGAAGGAAGTAAAAAAACAGTATCTGCTATTATATGGGGAATTGAGCAGAGCCTGAAAGATTACTCTGCTGTTACATATAATATCAAGAGAATCGTTGAAGAATTGCAAAAAGTACCAACTAATATCATCATGTCAAAGGAAGCGCAGACATATATTTATTTCTTTCAATCAAAGTTAAAATATTTCTCTAATCATTATAAAAGCGCACTGGATTATGCCGAAGAAGCCCGCAAGTTGTTGGGAAAAAGCAATCGAACACTATTAATGAAAATTGATATCCATCATGCTGTGATATTAATGGAACAGGGATATAGTAAACAATGTATTCATTGTCTGGAAAAGGATTTTGAAACATATCAAAACAGCAACGATTTAAAGACAAAAATAGATTTAGGAATTGAACTGGGAAGGGCTTTCAATCATAGCGGACAGACAGTTCGTACGCTTGAGTTGTATGATATTCTTTTGTCACATGAAAGTGAAATAAGTGATCCGTACGTTTTAGCTAGGATTTATGAGCAAAAAGCGAATGTTTTGAATAAGCTGATGTACCATAAGCTCCAATATGGTTTTGTTGAAAAAGAAGCGTTATCTGATGACACGTTAGGCGATATTAAGGAATTATTTGAGGAAGCTCTATCACTATACAATAAATCTATCGAATTGTTGCTGAAAGCAAATGCCATTTTTACATATAGTGGTGTTTTACCGGAAAAAATAAACACTTATATCAGTTATTCTTTTTCTATAGAGCCGAACGGAATTGATGAATGCGAACAAATGATGAACGAACTTGATTCGATATTCAGCAATATCAGCACTCCCTTTGAAGCAGATTCCAATCTCTCCAAAGCCTATTATTATGAGTATATGAACTGTATGGATGTAGCGGAAAATTACATAAAAGAGGCTTTGGACAATGCTATGAAATTGCAAATAAAAAATAAGGAAGCAAAGTGTAGATGTTTTTACAGTCAGTTTGCCTATAGAAGAATAAAAAATCATGTAGAAGATACAGAAAAGTGGTGTAAACTGGGCATTAAGCAGTTGGACATGGCAATTGATTATTATGAAACAAATGCTCTGACCGACAACAATATCTCTCTGGAAGACTGTTATTTGCTGAAGCAAAAATTCCAAAATATGTATTTTCAGAAATAAATTTTTGACTGGTAAAGGTCGTTTATGCACTACCTTTACCAGCATTTGGGGATTGCAATTATTTCTCGACGTTTTCCGGCATTTCTTTAGTTGTAAACCGCATTCCGGATAAATATTTCTGGTCAAAGCTCTTTTTTAATGTTCCTAGTTTAGCAGCAATCTCTCTGGCTTTGTCTTCATCAATATTCAATGTCATTGGAAGAAGTGAGATGACCGCTACTTTTCTATTGTCGGATATCGTTGTATAATTGGGAAGAAAGCGTGTATAATAACTGCATTCTTTATTTGTAATCCAGTATTCGGACAATGCATATAAATATTCATTGTTAGCTACAACGGTTTCCTCACTTGATTCTTTGATTTTTTGAAAAGTTAACTTTTTCTGGGGACGGGCAGCCCATATGATTGTTGCAAAACCATATGTATTATTTTTCTCCAAAATCGTAAAACCGTAAGTAGGCAAAGCATCCGCCAAAACATTAGCCACAATAAGCATATTAGCCACATAAGCTTGAAATCCCTCAATTCCGACACTCTGCAAAATATTCCATGCAGACAAAATATCAGAAGTGCCTCTTGAATTGCCAAGTGTATAGCGATTTGGCTCTATAGGAGTATGTTGGTTGTTTTTGACTGTCTTATCAGAGATTGCATATAATTCATCTGCTTTCTTGGATAAGAAAATACTGCATGTATAAGGAGAAAACCCGCCTTTATGAAAATCTATGCCTGCTCCATCTGCGAGGCGAGCAAATACAATCCTTTCTAGTATAACTGCCATTTTAGATAATACGGCAACCGGAATATCCAGCTTGTTTTTATCAAAATCATAATATTTAAAAAATAACCAAGGCCAGCAGATTACCATATCAAAATATATGTACGGAATGTAATTTACATTAAACTTTTCCAGTAATGCATATAATATATCGTGCCCCTCTTTTATCTTTTCTACATTGCAATGGGTAGTATTGCCGCCTGAAAATATTATGCATGCAATGGGTATTCTTTTTGTAAAGCATTTGATTAATATTTGTCTAAAGATTTCAAAATCAATAATCCCTTCATGTGTAACGGGTACTCTGATACATCTTCCTCCCAATCCAAAGTGTTCACATACAGATTCTATGGAATAATGATTGATTTCTGATGTTATGACGACAGGGCGTTCCTGTGTTGGAAAATCTACTCTATTAAGTCCGCACTTTACCGCATAAGTAAGGCAATATTTACCTCCCGGCGTAAAAACCCCGGCTGATTCTTTTGCATCCCATCCTAGCAATCCGGACAACTGTCTGACAATTTGTTTTTCCATCTCAACAAAACCAGAACAGGTTCTCGAAGTTATTGCATTCGGATTGTACAATTTAGCTACAGTAGTGGCAGCTACTGTATTAAACATGACCGGAGGATTCACATTATAAAGCATGGATGGGGCATGCCAACGCATTTGCCCATTCAGTATCTGCATGGAAATATCAAGCACTTTCTGAGCGTTTTGTGGGCAGTCAGGGAGTGCTTCATAGTTTTGAAGAAATGAATATTCTCTATCCGCATTACCAAGATAGACTTCGTTGGGATTATGGATATCAGGCAATTTTTTCATGCAACCATTGATGTACTTTATAAATTCATTACGATTTCCTTCATCAGCAGATAAAAATCTTCCTTTTAATTCATTACAGATTTTTTTATAACAATAAGCTGAATTGATTTTCTGTTGAACCGTAAATGGAATAATACTTTCCGTTACTTTTTCCGACAAATGCACAGAAAACTTTTTTATGAACTCGACAACCGTATCTGTCGGTTCTAATCTCGATAAATATACAATCAATATAATGTTTAATATGTCAGTTATTCTATTTACTGCATAAAGTTGTTGAAATGCTGTAATTACCGTATAATCCAAACAATTTTCATAGTTAACAGCAACCAAATAATATATTTCATTTTCCTTATCATAAGAATATATAAATTGTCCAAAGTCTCTAAAGTTATACTCACGAAACAGTTGATAAGAATTTGAAAGAAGTCTCGTATATTTATCCTGATTCCGGACTGCGTTTACTTCGGAAAAATCTGTGTCAGATTCACATACAAAAGATAAAGCTAAAGGCGGATTACCCAGTATGGTTATAACGATTTTTTCCGCAGAGCCGATACTTCCATATACACAAAACTCTTCAATATCCGAATCATTATCAAAAAGCTGAGATATCATAGAATCTGCTTCGTTTATAGAAGCTGCCGTATATTTCTCTTTTGAAAGACAGTTGTTTGCATAAATAGGTTCTAATACGATAGGAGCTTTCATTTCTTTATTTTTTAATATATTACATACAGATTTATTATGGAATCTCGAAATAACCTGCGGTTTCGGTATACCAAGCGACATCTGCGAGCAAATGGCTTTTTCATGTAGTATTAACGAAGAAATATAGGTACATCCCCAAAATTCCAACTCAAGATTTTGCAATAGTTGGGAAATTATGTAATTATTAAGTTTATATTTGTGACCACATTTTTTCTTTAAAGTATATTGAGTGCAAGGAATAATGCATAAATATTTATTTTGCTGTAACAATAATTCTAACTCTTTTCGCGTAGGATCCACTAGATATGTAAATTTTAAACAGGAAGACCTCTCAGAGTCTATAATATTAATTAAATCTGTGTTAAACTCCGATAGCTTGGAAAAAACAAGCAGTACTTCATATTGTTCATGAAACATTTAAATCACCTACCATCATTCTTATTTCAACACTACATGATATTATTATACAGACTAACTAACTTTATCCGGTATCCGAGACAGTGAATAACTTTTGCCTATTTGTCAATAACCTATAACTATTCATTATCCTCTATTTCACAAAAACAGATGTTTCCCTATTTTCTATCTCGATAATTCCTAATTATCGTTACTATATTAATTATACAAACTTTCCGAATATTTAGCAATCTTAATATACCAAATTATCGAATTTTTCTCCTATATTTATCTTATTTCTCGGATGTCTTGTCTGCAGTATCTCTTTTTCCTTCTCAGTCGTTACATATGTATATATCTGCGTTGTGGTAATCGAAGCATGTCCCAGCATTTTTTGTATGTATCTGATATTCACGTCCTCCTCCATCAGATAGGTCGCAAAGGAATGCCGGAACATATGCGGTGTAATATTTATATCTGCCTGAATTTCACCGGCATATTTATGTATCATGCTCCTGGCTGATTGCTCAGACAGCGCATTTCCATAACGATTGACAAAAAAATATCCCTGCTTCTTTATCTCATCTTCAAAGTACTTTTTGTAGGCATTCAGTATAGACAGTACGTCATTATTTCCTATTTGAAGATATCGCTCCTTTCCTCCCTTGCCCTGAATACATAACACACCGTTTTTTAAGTCTACATATTTATTTTGCAAATGGCACAATTCCGAGATGCGCAGCCCTGTAGAAAAAAGCGTCTCCACTACTGCGATATCTCTTAAAATGATTTTTTTACGCCACTCTGAATATTCTTTAATACTTCTTTCCTTATAAAGATGATTCAGCAACTGCTCTATAATATCTCTCGGAATAATTTTGGGTAAAATCACTTCCTCCCGAAACTTTGTCTTTACTTTATGGAATGGATTTATCTCTATCAGTTCTTCTTCCTCTAAATAATGAAACAGTGCCTTCACGCTGGCAATTTTTCTCTTGACTGTTTTTTGCTTATACATACGGTGAAGGTATACAAGATATGCATTCAGCATTTCTTTATCTGGATTATTTTCTCCTATTACTGTAATAAACTGTTCCAAATCCGCCTTATATGCCTTTATTGTCTTATCATCAAGTTCCTTTTGAAATTTACAATAATTCAAATATTTATTGATTTCTTCTTTTAAAAGCATTGCAAAAACCTCCTGGTTTATTTTGTAGATAAGACATATAATAATATTTAGCATATATATCTGCAATCATACATTTTTAGCTGCCATATTCTTTATATTTTCAGTATGGTAATTGTCTTTATAATTGAATTACCATCAAGAATCTGCTGATTTATTATATAACTGATTATTGCCCCTTCATCTACTTAGCCAATAAATGAAGAGGCAATAGTTTACAATAATTTTCTCAATTTCTCTAAAATCTTATATTTTCGTGACTGTAAGGTTGTTCTGGCTATTCCTAATTTTTTTCGCCAGTTCCACCTCACTGATCTCCTGGTAGAACAGGGCATGAATGATAGCTGTCTCCTCGTCTGTAAGTATACGTAAGGCTTCGTTCAATTTCTCCAGCATGACCTCCCGAACTGCCACATCCTCTACATTCTCCGCTTCCTCTGCAAACTGCTTCTCTGCTTCCAGAAGCCGCTCATAAGAATCTTCCCTGCTGGGAATGACAATCATCTCTCCGGTTTCCTTATCCACCTTTGTATGTTCCTGCTTCAGATCATGGGTAAAGTATTTCTCCTTGCGCTGCCCTTTGTAATATGTCTCGTAAAGTTCCTTACTGACTTCAAAGATTTGTCCGTTCAATCCGATATAATATTTTTCTCTTTCTGCCATCTTTGACTTGCTCCTTTCCGATTTTGTAAATTCTCAAAATCGAAAAGGGCGGCGCCCGGATATTACACCTCATGAACTTCATGAAAAACAACGAGTGACACGCTTCGCGAGCCACTCTTATGTCAAACAAAAAAAGCAGTGTATGATGAAATTAACAAGCATTTTGGCATTTGCCTTTTTACTTGTTTCTTCCATATCTCATACACCGCTTTTTGAGCAGTACTTTTTATCAGTCTTCTCATGTTTACTGGGATATGCTGCATTTTCCTCCATTTTTCTTCTGTAGGTTACTGCGTATATCCCAAAGTATATGGCTTTCTTTTTTTTCTCCCTATTTTTGTAAAAAACTTCATTGTTACTTGTAACTTTTTGTTTTCAGGCAAAAAAACAGGTGCCAAAATCTGCTTGATTTCAACACCCGGATTCCGCAACACACATATTAAGACAGTCGCTCTTATCTCTAATACTATTTTCCAATATTATAAAGAAGCACTTTTATTCTAAAATAATTCTCTTTATCATCTATAATCATTTGACCGCTATGACGGTTGATAATATTTTCTACAATTCTAAGCCCCAATCCATGTTCATTCTTATCCCCTTTTGTTGTAAGATAATTCTGCCCCTGTTTTCTCAGATTGCCAGTATAGGGGTTCTCCATTTCCAAATACAAATTATTTCCAGACATTTTTGCCAGCAGTTTTATCTCTCGCTCTTCTATGTCTACTTTACTAGCTGCTTCAATCGCATTATCAAACAGATTTCCCAACAGACTGTATAAATCGACGTCCTCTAATTTCATATCATACGGAATCATGGTATCCAATTTTACATTTATATGGTTCTTCTGAGCAACTGCCGCCTTGTAATTGACTATTGTGTCAAAACTTACATTCCCTGTCTTTGCAAGATTGTCCTCTTCTGTTAAAGTCTCTACACTTTGCCGATATAATTCCCTTATCTTTTCATATTCATTTCGATTTAAATAGGATTCAATCAAAAGGTACCTTTGCTTCATATCATGACGGTACTCCCGTGCCTGCTGCCATGTTTTACTCATTTCCTGAAGCTGAACCGCATAATTTTCCACCTGCTGCGTCAAGAACTGCCTTTCCGCCTGATACAATGCCTTTTCCTGTAATTCATTATAATTATAAAATGTAAAAAGATTTACAATCAATATCAATATTGATGCAATCAATTTCGCCCATACATACTCATCTGTCAATGGTACAAACATCGCCATAACAATAAAAATACTGCTCACCGGCACAATAAACACCTCTAGCCAGTCCATATTTCTGATTACTATATTTTTATTCTTTTTCAAAAACAGCAGCGCAATCTTGATTTCAACAAACCAGACTAATTTTGATAAAATCGTATACATGATTGCGACCTCTGTATTTCCCATCATATGTATAATATCTATGCCGCACAAAATTCCGATGAAGCAAACCATCACCTCTGACAGCATTCCTATCAGACACAAAAACAGAACCAGCACAAGTTTGATTCTAATAGAACCTTCATATAACCAGGTTAAAACGCAAAAAAAGGACACTGAAAAAATTACCATATTTAGCCATGACGGCAATTCAAAAAAATATGTAGTCACATTTGAAATGATATAAAAGGCTGCCCATACCATGACCTGTACCGCTGTTTCTGCCGGTTTTCGGTCAAATGCTTTTTCACATACATTTCTCTGCATAATCACTGTAAATATTTCTACCAATATTAATGCGATTGTCATTTTCCTTCCTCTCCCTCTCCCTATTTTCCAAGTTTCCTCATGTACATCAAACGTGTATTCTCCCTCTTTGCCCTGCTGATTTCCAATGATATGCCATTCTGCAGAACAACTTTGTCATAATGGTACTCTTCTATATACCTCGGATTAACCAAAAACGAATGATGTATCCTCCAGAAGTCCACCCGCTTCTTCCTCAAATTTATTTCTACATCATTCATTTTACCATAAAATGTACAAATTTTATCTATACAATATACATTTATAATTCTTTTTTCACTCATAAAATACATAATTTTATTCAAGCTGATATTGTAGTAAGTTTTGTTAGATTTAAAGGCAAATTTATCATCAATCTGTAATTTTTCGTAAACATCACTGATAAGCTTTTCCATTTGTGCATATGTAATGGGTTTATCAACAAATGCAAAGGGGTGTACGCTGATTGCTTCCTTACTGTATTGTTCAAAGGACGTGATGAAAATAATATTACAATTTACATCGCTCTCCCTGATCTGGCGTGCCGTCTCAATGCCATTCATCCCACCAAGTTCAATATCCAGCAAGATAATATCGAATTGTCCGCTCAGTTCTATTTCCATCAAAAGATCCATACCTGAATAACATTTTCTGATGTCTGCCCGGATTCCTATCTGATATGTAATTTGCCGTACCTGTTTTTCCTGTTTTTCAACCTCTTCTCTTATGTCATCACAAATACCTATCCTCAACATATTTCCTCACCACTTTAATCTTTGATACAACAAAAAAAGCCTAACACTCACACCGTGCAGGCTTTATATTACACCCATCAATTCCAATAACACTTTCCTCTGTTCTGCGCTCAACTGTTTCCACCTTGAAATCAGTTCTTTCTCTTCGTCTGTTAATTCAATTAGATTTCCATCTTCGCAGAAAAATTGAGATAACGTCATTTGGAATGCGCTACATATTGCTTCTAATGTTGGAAAAGTCGGCGCATTGTTCCGGTTAAACATATTTGCCACTGTGGAATGTGACAAATTTGCTTCTTTAGCTAAGCGGTATTCCGTCCAACTGCGCTCTTCCATTAATTCACGTATTCTACCTTGTATATCCACCCTAACACCTACCCATCTGTGTCTATTATACTGCCCAATTTGAGGGTATGATATGATGAATAAGTAGATATATTGTTGCCATTTTGGGTTGTATATTAAAGATTGCAAAGTAGCTTGTTCTAATCTTCTAGTTCAACCTAATAATTTAAAAGTCAGAATAACCAACATATTCATTTTTCCCACTCTTTCGTCCTTTCTTCTGAAAGACAACGATATCGTGGATACACTGGCATATAATAAATTTCTGCAAAGCCGTTCACTCCATCAAGCAAAACCATTTCTTTTCCCCTGACCGGCACTTTATACATTTTTGATACATCCCAAAACATTTTCGACACCAGCAAAAACGGTTTTTCTATCACATCAGAAAACAGTGTATCCTGATTTTCTTCCAAAAAATGAATGGTTCGCTCCGGTAACTTCGCCAATTCTCTTCTTTGAACTGCCTGATAATCCAGTCTCTCCATCCAGTTTCGGATCCTCGGCACCGGATTCCCTGTTTCTTCCCAATTCAGCCGATATTTTTTCAATTTTACTTTGGTTAAATCATGTAGTTTCACGTCAACTTGATTCATTTTTCTTACACGCATAAAAACGCAGCTCTTTCGCAACAAAAAATTGTTTTGAAAGTAGTGCGTTAATATCAGCTTATTGGAACTAAATATTCATTTTTGATTTCGGATGTCCTTAAGTGCACCCAAATGGAAAATTTCGCCCTAGGGTCTTCAAATTAATCTACATGGATTACATCACCTTCGGCGAGAGCCATTCCGATTAATTTAATGACCGTGATTAATTTTTAGGTGGTTGGTGGCCTTAACATACATCAGCATATAATGGAATTTCCTCATTAAGAAATTTGTCAAATGTACAAGGAATTTCTAATACATCATTAGTTCCTATTTCAAACATCAAAATATTTCCATATGTACTTTTCCTTAAATCAATTCCAAAACAACGTCCAAGCCAATCATAACCAAAAATTTTAAACAAATTCTGGAATTCTGGATATGCTTCACTGACAATTTCTGTCCATTTCTTTACATTATCCTTTGAAAATGAATTAAACAGCCCATGTCCAAATCTTTTTCCACCTAATTGCATGATAAAATCATTATACAAATCTTCTGAGTACTCAATCACGATGTTCTCATTAAAAAACAACAAGAAATCTCTAATTATATCACTCTCCTTACTTTATCGTAAATTGTCCGAATACCGTTCCATCTGCTTAAAATAATATCACATATCTGCCATTTTCATCATATATTTTCGCCAACATTTTCCACTGCTGGCAGTTGGTACTCCATACCACTTTTTAACATTCCATATATAATACTGATTTACCTTCTTCTTTACGCTTCTCGTAATACGCACAAAAAGCTGGATGGGTGTACCCTTTGAGGATATCTGTATCATCTGAACCGCAAAAAAGTATATCGTCGCTTGCAATCTTCTATTACCTTGCTTGGTAGCCATATCCTTACCTTTACCGCTGGAGCGTTATGCAGATATCGGCATATGGCAGATCGAGGTTTTCTTCAAAACCTGTAAATCCATGCTGAACCTGATTGGAGAATGCCACAGCTTATCTTATGATGCACTGACAGCCCATGTGGCCATTGTGTTTACCAGATATATGTTACTTGCAATGGAGCAACGTCAAAATGAAGATCAGAGAACGCTTGGGAAGTTGTTCTTCCTTCTTGTCGATGAAATGGCAGATATTACTTTCAACAGATCACTTGGTATTCTGATGGCTGCCTTAATGGCAAGCCTTCAGGAAATCTTAAAGCTCAGTGACGAACAACTGACTGCTTTTACTGCTGATTTTGAAGCAAGATTACCAGAATATCTGCGCAATGCACTCCACCCAGAGATTGCAATGGCATAAATTACTATTTTGTTAGCTGAAATATTGAATTTTCAAGGTACGAACCCCATTTTAGGTATGGGAAGTCTTAGTATCTAATTTATAAGGTGTTACATATTAGTCACATTGAAATTGTAAATGTCCTCTCTTGGATTTTTAAATCCGCTAAACTCATCAACTTTTACAAGAGAAAATAAAAATCCTGAATTTGGATTAGGAAATCCTTTTTTTTCCTTTCTCAAAAAACCTTTTACTGATAATAAGTATTTTCCGGCAGGAACATCATATTTAAAATCTGAATATTGTATGTCACCATCCCCCGTCTTAAACGATATTGCTTCCCCACAAAATTCACCTTCATTGAATGTATAGAAGGAACCTATATCTGAAATCCAAAGTCCACCTTCTATTTTTAAATTAAATCCTTCAATCTCAAACTTTTGTTCCCACTCATCATTAAATGTATTATCATATCCTTCCAGTTTAATAAGATGTTGTCCCGAATTTATTTTCGAAATAGGAAACCAAATCCCTTCTTTTTGCATAGCTAAATATAATTTTTTATCCTTTTGAAATTTATGTAATAATTTTTTTGATCTAATTTTTTCTTTTTTCAAAAAATCTTGTAGAACTTCCATTGAAAATAAACAAATACCATAACTATATGTACTTAAAATCCTATCCATAGCACTTCTCCTTTTATATTAATAATTTACTTTTACAGAAGCTTTTTGTGCTTTTTGTGTTTCCTGTAATTCTCTTATTTTCCTCAATGCTTCCTATGGTGTCAAGTCGTTATAAATCTTAGAATTCTTGCTAAATGGAACCTTTAGATACCCCTTAACATCAATACTCTCATAAACTTTGTCTCCTAGCTCCCAAAAATCTTCCAGTGTTCCCATAAATTTGCTTCCGTGGAAAGGTACTCCTTGCTCAATAAGAAGACGATGAAGTTTTTGATGAAGCGCCCCGATCCAGCTGTCTCATATGGATACCATGAATATGCCGTCAGTTTAGCCCACTCCTCAATTCCTAATTTTTTCGCAACAGACCTTGGGAAAAGGTGATGCCCTAATCCAGTCTCTAAAAGATCTTTCCAATCCAATCCAAACGGATCAAGTTCCCACATTGTATTAAAAACATACCCATACAATGTTGGATTTCCACCTGCCAGCCCTATCGGATCCTGTTGCGTATACTGACCAAGACTTGGATCATAGTAGCGGAAACGATTATAATACAGACCGATTTCCTTATCCTCATACTGCCCCTGAAAACGGAATGGGATAAAACACTGTTCTCCGGTCTCTGGAGCTGCACTTCGATCACTGCCTTTCCCTACATTTTTCACCCTGCCGTAAATATCAAGCTCTCGCTCCCAGACTTTTATACCTTCTCCGTCATACGCTTCCACCGGAGTACCGAGGTAATCACTGATAATGCTGTAATTCCCTGTTCTGGTGAGTTTTCCCCTCGGAATAAAGTCGTCCTGAAACACCCATGTAATCAGATTTTCTGGCTGTTTCTGTCCCGCTTTCTGTCTTGCCTTTTCTGCCTCTCTTTCCGCAAGCCGCTGCATAAAATCTGCCTGATACTCCACCTTGACTTTCGGCTGTTTCCTGTCAGCTTCACGCATTTCTTCCCACTCATGGAAAGGCATGTTTCCGTTCCAAAGGAATCTTATGACTTTCTCCCGTTTTTTCCCTGTTACCACCTTTTCTGTTCTTCTTCCAAAAGCATCATATTTGAACCGGATAGCACTCTGATCGGGTCGGATTACCTCCTTGAGCATCCCGTTTCCAAATTAAAGGTACGTCCATGTACCTCCACCCGGCTCTATTTTCTTCGCCAGATTTCCTTCTTCATCATAAAAAAATTTTCTGCCTTTGGTTACAAGCTTCCCATATCCTCCCTGATATTTGTTGCGTTTTTCCTTCAGATCAATGCCGGACTGCTCCAGACGGCTTCCTCCCCCATAAATGCAGTCGTTGTTATCCTGCGTCTCAAAGAGGTTTCCGACCGCATCTGTTGTTCGGAAGATCGTTTCAAATCCTGATTCTCTGGCGCTTACCAGATTGCTGAACTGGTCGTAGGAGAATATGGTTGTTCCTTTCGTCAATTCATTTGTAACCTTCTTTAGCTGACAGCTTACATCCCACTCATAGCTACGCCTACGCTTTGTTTCCGAATAACCGCTGATTCCACCAACGGAGTTGTGCTGTCTACATGTCCCTCTCTGCAACAGATTTACCTCATGAGAAATTGGTCTGCCCGTAGCATCGTATTTCCAACTGCTGTAAACACCACCGGAAACTAGGCGGCTCGTCTCCTGCCCCAGCGCATTGTACTCCATCGCGGCTTCCCACGGTCGTTCCTTATCCATGTACGCTATAACCTGTGCTGCCTGCCCCATTTCATTTCGGCGGGTAAGAATGCTCGCACCAAAACTGCTCGTTGTCTCAATTCTTTCTCCCATTTCGTCATACCGGCTGGAAATCCAATGCGCATCCTGCCACTCTTTTACCACTCTGCCCAAAGAATCCCGTTCCAGCTTTATCCTTGTATCAGAATTTTCCGCCCCGATATTTGATAAATTCCACAAACCCTTGATTGTATGAAGAGATTCCATTTCTTTATAAATCTCACCCAACTACCATTTCAGGTGCATTGTACAAAAAATACTCCAACATCATTTGCTTTTTCCTCTTTACTTAAAAATAGATAACCTATTGCATCATCTAAATAGAAGATATCTTGAAATTCTTCTGGAAAATCTCCTCCATATATCTGCATGCAAAATTGATAGGAGGCAAGTTCTAACTTTTCTTCTTGTAAAAATACAGGATTTGCACCAAAAAGAGAGCCATTATAATCATCAAATTCATTCATTTCTTTATCAATTACTATTTCCCTTGCTGAAATCAAAAAATCCGCATCATTTCTTGGAGAAGCAACAGAATGTAAAATTACTTTTGTATATCCGTTTTTTATATTCTGAAGTTCTTCTATATCACCGTTATAAACGATCGAGTCCAAAAAATAATCTTCTCTATTATAAGTAGTAAATACAGAAATAACCTGATCCTTCGGATAATTAAATTGAAGAGTTGAATTTAAAAAATTTGTAGGTATATTAAAAATAAAAACCATTTTTTCTCCATTAGGATTAGTAGGCCACTCTACATCAGGAGGTAAAAAACTTTTTCCTCCAATACGCAAAATATTCAATTCGTTATCTACCTTTTCAAATCTTACTAAGTTTGACATTGCATTTATTCTCCTTTCATTATCCTAGACACTTTAATTTAGTCTGTCTTTTATAGAATTTTTCAGCTTCTTTCCGAAGTTTTCTTGCTTGACTAGCTGGATATCCTGCTTTTCTCAATCCCCCCTGCGTAATATCAAGTTCCCTTTTTAAGTTTGGATGGAATTGGTTGCGTCCCAATCCTTGTGATTTTCTAATTTGAGTTTCCCACCAATGAGCTCCTCCAACTCTAGTATGATGTACATTATCAAGAGCAATTGCAGGATTACCTGATAATCGTACTCTTTGACTAGTAAGTTTCTTCTGAACTAAATATTTATGACGTATTAATTCATGAGCCTGTAAACCATCCCCAACATGAACACTGCTATTTAATCCCCCGTAAGTACCAGTTTCAAACAAAATTGCCAAACCAAATGGATCAAGCTCACACAATGTATCATAAACATATCCATACAGAGTTGGATTACCACCTGCCAATCCAATCGGATCCTGCTGCGTATAACATCCTTCCTCTGGCGAATAATACCGGAAACGATTATAATACAATCCCGTCTCTTCATCCTCATACTGTCCCTGAAAACGGAATGGAATTAAATTCTTTTCACCTAATGCTTCCTCCGTTTTTACACGCCCATAGATATCCAGATTTCTTTCCCAAACCTTCTTTCCCTCTTCATCATAGGCTTCCACTGGAGTTCCCAGATAGTCACTTATAATACTGTAATTCCCATCCTTAGTGATTTTTCCTCTGGGAATAAAGTCATCCTGAAATACCCGTGTAATCAGATTATCCGGTATATTTTCTCCCTGCCCTGCTTCTTTTTTGCTTTTTCCTCCTCTCGTTTTTCCAGCTTCAAAATATAATCCGCTTTGAAATCTACTTTATTTTCAGTTTTCCTTCTGCCCACTGTGCATTTCTCTTCCCATTCATGAAACAAGTTATTTCCATTCCACAGGAATCTTATTACTTTTTGCTGCCTTCCCTCTGATACTCCTTTACTATGTATACTGGTTACTGACTTTTCAATCCTCCTGCCAAAAGTATCATACTGGAAGCTGACACAGCTTTTGTCCGGTCTGGTTACTTCCCGGAGCATGCCGTTTCCAAAATAACGGTACGTCCATGTACCTCCATCCGATTCTATTTTCTTCGCCAGATTTCCCTCTTCATCATAGAAAAATTGCCTGCCCTTGGTTATAAGCTTCCCATATCCTTCCTATAGTTCATTACTGTATTTCTGAAAGATGACAACACAAAGATACCATTAGATATGCTATTGCAATACCGAACACTGCTTTCACAACTATAAAATACCCCACCAACAGATGGTTGAAAACATCGCTATACTGTCAAAATCTACCGTTTTAGCATATCGTTTAAAATTAAATATCTTGCTTTACACGTCAATATAGGGACATCATACAGCAAAAAATATTATTCGAGTGAACCAAACAGTTCATCATAGGTATAAGTCACTTCTTCCTGGGCTTGCAAATATGCCTCCCTATACGCCTCTGTTAATTCTGGTGCATTTATATTCTAATATATTGCAAATCATTGTCACTCTTTTGTAGACAGCTTTATTAATTTTTACCCCCCCATTATAAACTATAAGCTCTATTAAGTTATAATTATTAGTTACATTTACACTAGACTTTCCATCTTTTAATAAAATATCATACCCCAAAAATTCTACCGTACTTCCATCCCTTTCAACTGTTGGTCTCGATTCATCTTTTCTTCTTTCCCTGCCACATTTCACTGATTAACCACTTTTTCATACTCTTCGCAATATAACCATTCAGCCTCTTTAACACTCCACTTCCGTTCCAGAATCACTTCGCCCGTCTCCCTGTTGACAGCATAACTCATGCTATACTGATTGCAAATGAACATCCTCACTGCCTCATCCGAATTTCCAGACAATGTTTCTTTTCCAATAAAATCTTTACCGAAAGCTCGACCGCCTAAAAGGTGGAGGATCGAACCTTGCGCTTGGAAATTCAACATATTTCCTCTTTCCACTTGTAATTTGCTCATATATTATTACATTCCCAAATTAACAACCTCTCCTTCTATCAATACAAACTCTTTTTCAGGCAATAACGCATATGTAGCAATATGCGTCACCTTATCCTCATCAAGTTTTATAATATTCAACAAATAACTATAGTCTGATACATGATAAACCCTAAAAGTATAAATACTATCTTCAAATTCCTTCACCCATAACTGCATCAATCTTATTCCCGGTTCATACTCTTCCATACTCAAATTTTCCATCTTTACAAATACATCCTCTTCCGGATTAAAATAATAAAACCTAATTTTTAAATATTCTGCCGTGCTCATATTAGATGGCTCATATTCCGACTTACTCATATATATCGGTAATCCGCAATTTGCAATATCAGCCATGTAAACAGCTTCTCCTGTCTCTAAAACCTTCTCTGCTTTTTCTTCATCACCATAATATTCATCAACTGTTCCTTTCCCATAATCAAGGTATTGAGCTGTCATAAACTCTGCTCCTGTTTTCTCTAAATAGTCTTCTATACTCTCTCCTATTTCTGACGTCGCATTTGCATTGAAATACAACTGTCTCCGTGTATATTCTTTCGGAAGATATCTTATCAATAAGTTTTGTGTCTCTGGCTGGGAATCTAATTTATGCAATCGTACTCCATCGTACTCTTTCAAATTATAATTACAGGAAAGATATGTATAATAATATGAGTTTTCATATTTTATAACTCTCCCCATTCCCTCGTTTTGTGTTTCAAACTTACTTACCAAAACAAATTCACCATCAATATAATCGTTCACAGAAACACAAACTCCCCCATTCGAACCACCTGTACCATATTCAAAGATATATTGTTCTTGCCCATTTGACCCTGATATACGAAAAATATTAATAAGGTGCTGTGGCACTAAATAAATTTCCGGCAACATTCTATATACATCTTCCAAATTTGCAGACTGTTCTTCTACATCCAACAATTTTGGAAATAACAGATAAAGTTCTTCGATATTCATGGAATATTTTACCGCCCCAAATGTATTTGCCAACTTTTCATATGCCTTTTCCAGTTCCTCCCTATCACCATTACAAGAATCATGTAAAAGTATTTCTGTCATTGTAACCAATTCTTCTGGAAAATCATTGGTTGCGTCTGCACCTGAGATTGTAAATGTTCCTTCACTGCTTGTATATCTGCTCAAATATTCATTCATCCCAAGTTCTAATAATTCGATCCCTCCAACTTCCAGAAACTCTCTATCTAACAAATCTGTGTCCAAAGTCTGATATTTTGAATCAGTAGTATCCTGTTCCGTTTTGTCAATTTCTGTACTTATTATGTTCTCTTTAAATATATTACAGCCATTACACATCAACAATGCACTAATTAATATTAGAAAAAAAATCCTTTTCATCTTCTTTTACTCCTAAAATAATTCAAAAGCCTAATTCATCTCTATGTGCATTTGCTTCCACCAGTAAATCCTTCTTTACTTGTCTCCAACCATTTTCTTCATCGACAAGTGGAATACAAATATGTGGGAACTCATTATAAATTGCCTTTATTGCTGTTTTTCCATCTACAGTATTTGCCACCGTCATAGGCAGCCGATTACGATAATTTGCTTCCGGACACAGGCATGAACCAAAATTATGTATATTTTCGGGTCTGCAATCCAATGTCGTCAGTAATGGCCATATACCTCTGTATATTCCATAATCTTCAAAGCAATCTAGCTGCACAAATTCAGTTCCATACTGACATCTAAGTTTTGAACCTCTTGGTACATATTGAGGTTCCGCAACTATTCCACGATAATGCTGATACATACTCATCAATCCACATAATTGCTCTTGACGCTTCTTCTCTTCTTCTGCCTCTTCTTCACTGCTTAAAGAACCATCATTTAAATATACAAAATTTCCATACCTATCAAAAACTGACATTTTGCTCTCCTATATTATTTTTTACTATCTCTTGACAAAATTACTGACGACCTGTTTAACAAATTGTTGTATTTCCATATTTTTATTCATTTTATTTTGTTTCTGACTGGAATGCAGATAAGATCCAGTAGTCATCTGCAATTTTCTCACTTTAAAACTCACCTGATACTTTCCGCTTTTTTTATTCTTTGTTATAATTACCTTCTCTAATCCCGGCATACTTCCAAGTGCTTTCAATGCACTACTAGCACCTTTGGACGTAGGATTCATAATAAGAGGCATTGCCCCCAAAGCTTTTGGAAGATTTTGCTTAAAATCCGGTGTCACCCTTACATGATGCTGCGGAAGGGGAGTATATGTATTATGCTGTGTTGCCCTAAGATAAGTCTTTTTCCCGCTTCCATTAAATTCGTCTCCCATATGAAAAGAACTCTTTTGTTTTCCCACGTTCATCTTCCTTTCCCGCTACATTATTCTCTATTTACACTAATACTACCTACTATATCCAGCCTGTCCATATAATCCCCAGCCAATATCTCAATTTCATCTTCAAATATTTCATATCTTTCCTGGATCTTTTCTGCAGCTTTATCTGACAATCTTTCTAAAACTTTAAAAAATAGCTTCCAGTCATCCAAAAGAAGTTTTTGTTTTATATATAACAATTCATACTCTTCTATCCTGATATATTTCTGTTCCAGTTTCTTTCTGACATTTTCCATGTCACTATTTATATTTTCATATATTAAATCCGGTTTCCAATATACACAGGACATATGCTCGTCCAAATATAGCATGGAATTACTCAATCCCATAGATATTTCGTAAGTTCCTGTATAACCACTGGTTCGTAAACGTTGAAAAATAAGATATCTTATTTTATCCTGTTCCTTATCATTTTGTTCACCACACCAGTTTTTTATTAATATATCTAAGTTCTCCACGAAAGCTGGAAATAACATACTATAATGCTTGTCTAGATATTCCCATTTAATCTTTCTTCTCTCAGAACAATATTCTTGTATGTACTCTTCAAGCTCTTTACAACGCATCATAGATTTCTCTTCCCCTTTCTCAATGCACCAAATCGCTTATACTGTTAAATCCGTCCATTCAATTTCGTTTTTTATCCTTTCTATCCCATCTTCATCTATATACATACAAGAATCTTTCGGTTAATTTTTCCCAAATATCTTTCGTCACCTCTACATTGTCAAATACATACTCATCACCTTCGTCATATTCTCCATTAAAATTTTTATCATACTTCGTAAATCCAATACTAAAGATTTCATTTCCATATGTATCAAAAATATAATAGCGATACTCATCAGACAAAGGTCCCGCCCCAAAATCATGACTAATGAATGCCCCATTCTTCAAAGCATAGTAATGCGGATAAGGTGATAGATTTTTATATAACTGCAAAGCACCATTTTTATACTGGAATATGTAATAATATCTTGCTGACTGCACATGAAGTTCCGCCTCTCCATTGCCATTGCAATCAAAAACAGCATATTGGGTATCATACCTCTTATCTGGCTCCCCTTTAGGCGTCGTAATAAAATCAATGTCTATGCCATCACATTCTATTTTTCCTTCTAAAAATTTTTCATACACTAACATTGCCTGTTCTGCGAAATCTTCTGAAGAAATTTTCCCGCCTTCCTCCTCATATATCGAAAAATCTCTCATGCTCATCACAACTATAAAAAATAAGAAAAGTAATAGAACTACCAGATTCCTTTTCATACTATGGTACCCCTTTTCAATGCATTTATATTCTAATTTATTGCAAATCATTGTCACTCTTTTGTAGACAGCTTTAATAATTTACACCCCATCATAAACTATAAGCTCTATTAATTTATAATTATTAGTTACATTTACACTAGACTTTCCATCTTTTAGTAAAATATCATACCCCAAAAATTCTACCGTACTTCCATCTCCTTCAACTGTTGGTCTAGATTCATCTTTTTTTCTTTCCCTGCCACATTTCACTGATTAACCACTTTTTCATACTCTTCGCGATATAACCATTCAGCCTCTTTAACACTCCACTCCCGTTCCGGAATTACTTCGCCTGTCTCCCTGTTGACAGCATAACTCATGCTATACTGATTGCAAATAAACATAGGTCCATAGTTGTAAGTATAACAAGCCGTGTAATGTGCAAAAACATAATACAGCTTATCATCTGTCAAACCTTTACAACGGAATTGCTTTATGCAAGGCAGTTCTTCGGGAAGCTGATATACGTATACCGACTGTTTCTGCTGAATTGTTCTTGCAACCATCAAATCATAGTCGTAACCATCTGCCGGATACAAATAATAAAAAAGTGTTTCCGCCGCCTCTTCCTCCGACATTTTCCCATCTGAAATATTCTCGTTAAAATATTTTTGGATGATTTCTCTTTCATATTCTTTATTATAAATGACTTCATAACTTTCACCTTTTTTTAGCCATTGACGCTCCAAAAGGATTTCACCTGTTTCTCTGTTGACAGCATAATCCGTATGATATTCATAGTAATATCCACACGAAAGAGCATCCGTTTCATACTGTGTATAATGTGAAAAAATATAATATCGTTCATCATCTGTTAATTGTTTGCATTGCAGCATTTCATGCTGATTATTCTTTTGCTCCGGCGTCTGATATAAGTATACCACTTGTCCCTGTACTACAGCAGAGGTCACTATGGAATCATAATCATCGTCACAACCGAAATTTATGTAATGAAAAAGAATCTTTACTGCCTCACCTTCTGTCATTCTGGAAAAATATACATCTTTGACAAAGAACCTTATAAAAATTACTAATCCTATTACTATTGCAACGAAAACTAAACTCTTTTTATAAAATACTCTTTTCATATTTCCCCCAGTCATGCATCTCTATACTTCTCTATTAACCGCTTTTCCTCTACTTATATCAAACACATTCACTGACTGACCGCTCTTTTATACTCATCACTATACAACATCATAGGCTCTGTATCATCACTCCATTGCCATTCCTGCAGCACTTCGCCTGTCTCCCTATTAACAGCAAAACTTGTAGAATAGGAGGAATGAGTAAAAAAAGGTTCAGCAGTAGATGTGTAATACTCCGTATAAAATGAAAAAACATAATATTGCTTATTTTCTGTCAGACCTTCGCATGACAAAATTCTTACATAAGGGTACTCCGCATCTCCCGGAAGCTGATATACATACATCGACTGTTCTCCCTGAACTGTTCTTGCAACCAACGTATCATAATCGTAATAATCACTGTCTGAATACATATAATAAAAAAGTGTCTTTGCCGCCTCTTCTTCTGTCATTTTCCCATCTGAAATTTTTTCATTAAAATACAACTGAGTAATAACATTTTCATATTCTTTACTATACATCAATTCATACTCTTCATCCGTCTCTACCCATTGGCGCTCCTGTAAAACTTCACCTGTCTCCTTATTAACAGCATAATCTGTGTGATAATTATAGTCGTATCTATATGAATGAGCATTTACTCTATACATCGTATCATGTGCAAAAATATAATATCGTTCATCTCCTGTTAAACCTTTGCTATAGAGCATTTCATTTTCAGTAGGTTCCTGTTCCGGCGTCTGGTATGTATATACCAAGCCCTCACTTGTCATACCAACTGTCACCATGGAATTGTAATCATAATCTGAATATATGTAATAAAAAATAGCCTTTGCCGCCTCTTCCTCTGTCATCTTGGAGTTTGATTCATCCCTCTTCTCCACTGTTACCGCTTGCTCTATCATCTTCGCCCTTTGCATGTCTTTGCTAGCAAACCACATAAAAATTACTAATCCTATTACAATGGAAGCCGAACTTATTTTATAAACTGCCTCTTTCATATTTTGGGTATAACTCCTATTATTGTGTATTCATTATTATATTTTCTCTGACTATCTCTTCCATTTTTACTTTCCTTAAACGTCACCTTCGTCGTCACTTTTATCCCTTCTTTTTTAGCATTATTTTCAAAAATATCCTGTTTCAAACCTTTAACATAATTTGTATACTCTGCCGTTACATCATCATAGACAAATTCACTATATATTTGTCGAACTCCAGAATTCCAATTGTTATCATCCGCATAGACTCCAGATATAAATGTTTTTGAAAGAAATGATAAACGAGGAGTCTCCCAATTTAAATAGTGTAAGATATCATCATAATCTTTAATACCTGCGTATCCTTTATTGTATGCTTCTGCCCTTGCCTTTGAAAAATCTCCATGAAATATTATATATGCAATAATTTTTCCTCCCAATAAATCAACGGCCTTTTCACAGTCACTTTCAAAATTAGTCTCAGCACCATTTCCTCCATCTCCTGCTTTATTATCAAAACTTGTATTAAAGCTGCCAGTCCCTTCTTTTACAATAATAGCCAACAATAATCGTGGATCAACTTGTACCCCATAATCTTCATAAAACTCTTCACATGCTTCCCATACCGCCTTTATTTTATTTTGATTCCACTTCAAATCCGTATTAGAAATATTATTATTCATACTATCAATCCTTGTTTTTAAATTTTTTTCTGCCTTTGTTTCTCCATCTAACTGTAATATATTAGATGGTATCCAAGGAAGTTCTTCTGTTTCTGGTTCTTCCCCCTTCTCTATCCCTATTACTGTTATTTTTCCTTCATATATGCACGTCAAAAAGGCTCCTGAACGTAATGCTTCTACAAATTCTTCCCCTTCTGATATAAGTAAATCCCCTGTATCCTGTTTCCAATTTCCACATAAAACAGGCATACATTTATACCTTACATTTCCATGCTCATCCGGCTCACCCTCCTCACTTGGATGAGGCAGACTCTCACTATATATATCACCACATTTACAAGTACCAAATGAATAGATATTCTTATTAACTTCACAATCACTACATGTCATAAGTGGTTTCCCGTTTGCAGCAAGTATTCCATGATCTTCATAAGCATCCAGTTGGACTACTTCCGTTCCGTTAGAACAGCAAATAGTTGCTTCTCTTGTGACATATTCCTCTTCTTTTACAATACCTACTTTATTTAACTCTTCGTAAAAAGCATAGTGTTTCACCATCATATCACACGCAATATCTTGGTATTGTTTTTTAAAAATTCCTTTCAAAAACTTTCGAAGGCAATTTCCTTCCAGTTCAAAAGTAAAATCTCCTGCTATAATAGAATCTCCATTTTTGTATACCTTCTCTTTCGACATAACGCTTCCCCCTATATAGAAAATTCCGTTATAATTCTTCCTCAATCGACATAAAACATTTCTCAGCTATCTCTCCCCACTCATCCTTAAATTGCATTGGACAATTAAAAATTCCATGCAACACAGTTTCTCTCATCTTCACAAGATACATTCTGTTATAATTTTGTCCATCTATAAGATAACCTTTAAAATCAAACCAACTCATCTCATTTCCATGTTCCGTAGTCACATCATTTACCTGCTTTTTAATCTTTATAGATGGATTAACATTACGTAACGCATTCTGGAACTGGCTGCTCATCACTTTCGTGTCCCCTTCTTCCATAGACACAGAAAGTATATTAAACCCAAAATTTACCATACTGTCCAAACTGGTAATGATTAAATCTGGTGCATTTTTTGACGGATATTTCATATCTTTAACCAAGTCTGGCATAACAATAAACTGTTCCGGCAGATATATATGAATTTTCGTTTGTGGCAGCGTAATATTCGTAAAAGTAATTAATTCATCTCCCACATAAATACCTGTTTCTAATGTTGTATGTTTTAAACGCTCCAGTTCTCTCCTTGCCTCCAAAATCTCTTCATCAAAATATTCCATCGTTATTCTCCTCGCTATCCCTGGCATATATTCAACTCATCCGGCGTACTGATTGTAATCCTGCGTGCACTCAGCTTTACACTTCCCTGTGCAGAAATACTAACAGTTCCACTACTCCCCGCAGAAATAAAACTATCTGCAAGAGCCAAATTATGATTTCCCTGGCAAGAAAAATCTACGCTGTCTTTATACAAATGTACTGTATTTCCTTCTTTCGTATTAAAATATCGGTTCTTATAATCTGTATTTTGTTGTACAGAATTAGGCAGAGAATGCAGTACAAATCCTTCTCTCTCGTCTTTACTATTAAAGTATAAAAGTACCTGAGTTCCTATCTCCGGCATTGCATAAAGTGCATTACCCGTTTCCGGATACCAATCGTAAAAATAGTCTCCTGTAGTTTTACCACCATCAATATCCAAAGCAACTTTTATCTGTTCTCCTCTTGTTTCTACAACCGTCCCCTGTAATCCCAATCCTACAAATTGGTTCTGATATATGGTTGAAATGGAAGCATTTTTCTTTAATATATATTTAAAATTAAGCTCCCCACGTTCAAAAGATGCTTTTACTTCCCAGATTTGCAATTCCAAGCCGCAAATTTTTGCTTTATCACCGATTTCATAAAATTCCTTACTGTCTATCTCATAATAGCTTTTCATTGTATTAGTATCAATTTCCCGGTACATATTTTCTACATATTCCGTTTCCGAAAATTTTGCAGCAGCATTTCCTTCCCTCTCTCCAAACCAAAGATTAATTCCTCCTGTCTCAATGTCAGAAAACAAATATGCTCCTACCTGACTCGCCATCCGCTTTGCAAATCCCCACGCTGTTTCATTATACTGTATTACCGGTTTACTTATTTTTTTATTAATTCCCTCTGTACAAATCACCTTGCCGCCAGCATTCTCAACTGTCTGCATAACAATATCTGCATAAGTACTCTCTGTATTCTGAAATGACTTCGATTCTACGCACTGATCTAACTTATATGACCCTGATGCCGCTTGTATCTTGACTCTTTTGGTTTTTCCAACAGCGCACTCGTGTACTTTTATTAAATACCCGCAGAAAAGTACCCTTTTGCTTTGCTTTTTCTCCATCCATATTTTAATTTTACTGTCGTATAATTTATCCGTTATATATTGTGCATTTCCATTTATGTAACCTTCCAACCCTAAAACTGCATGTTGATTTGGCTCCCATACAAACTGAAACTTTTCAATTAATACAAACGGTATTTCACATTGCAGCTTTAAACTATCTGTTATCCTTATCTCCATAATATTTCCTCGCCGCTGAATCACTTCTTATTTTCATCCATACTATAGTTCATTATAGTTTAATCTGTGCCCCACTCATATTCAAATCTCCTCCCAGACTCATCTCAGTGTCTCCCTGTTTTAGCTTTACCTTATTAGGTGCACTTAACTCTATACCGGAACTTGCACTTGAGATTCTTAGTGCCCCTCCTGCCGATAATACTACCGGACCTCCACTCACAATCTCTACTCCATTTGAATCAGACAATTCAATGTATGTTCCGTTATTATTTGTCAGCAATATTCTTCCGGGAGCCAACTGTATCTCCTTCCCCTCCCTGTTTCTCCAAAACTTGCATTGCGGATTTGTTCTTAATCCTCCATTTCCCTCATGATATGCGCTGATAACATATGCGTCCTGCTCTTTTTCTGTTGGAAAATATAGCCTGATTTTATCCCTTATTTCCGGCATACAGTACCAACCTGTTCCATCCTCCGAAGAATATACCGTAGCGTACGGAAACCAACGCGCCCCCGTCCGCTCTCTATTTTCATCACCAAAAATTTCTATTTGTACTTTCTCTTCACTTACATTTCTCACAACTCCAAATAACGATGCTCCAGAATTTTCTGTATGATATATCACAGGTATCTTAAATCCTGATTTTGTACGCATATAATAAGTGTGATACAAAACGCCGCCTTTCATCTCCGTAATAATTTTCCACACAATTAACTGCTTATTCTGAACCAATCCACAATCTCCGAGATGATAAATTTCTCTGCTTGTCCATACATATATCATAGCATCGACTGGTGAAAGTTCTAAATTTTTGCCTTTTTTTAACCAATATTCCTGCACATCATAGCATGTATCATATTCAATGTTATCACCTTTTATTGTATTCTCTCTATCCGGAAGTCCAAAGTAATAGCGGGAAGTCCGTGCTGAACTATCAGCAATCACCACCGTCTGATTTATACTTGCTAGCCGTTTTATAAAATTCCAATCCGTTTCCTGATACTGCATAATAAATCGATTAATAGCTGTTCCCTTTGCAACTGACATAATTCCGTCAGCATTATAATTTTGATTACATATATCCAATACCTCACTATAAGTCAAACTTTCAGATTGAAAACTGCGCATTCTCTCTCTACAATCCATCTGAACCGTTCCCGACCGAAGAACTAATTCCATACGGCACGTTTTATTTTTTATTTCCATTCGGATATTTTCAATAATCCCATACAATAAAGTATGTTCTTTTTTATTCGCTACAGCAATCACCCGAACCCAGGGATTGCTTTCCCCTTTGTACATATACTCATCTTTCTTTTTAAATGGAATCTGACCTGACATTTTAATATACGCATGTTCATTTACTTCTTCCACACTTTGATAGCTTTCAATCTTTAACTGTTCAAAAGGATGAACAACTATTCTTTCTTCCCTCATCTTTCGCTCTCCTTTATTAATTAGTATACAGTTTAACTTCTTTTATGCCAAGACCTGTTATTTCTCTCCACAATAAACTTTCTGCCAACTCAAGAGAAATGATTGTATGTCTTTTGAATGAATCCCGAATCCAAAAAATTTCTTTTTTTAAATTTACCTCTTCCTCTTGCATTAAATCTTCCCTGTTCCTAATCAAAAGCTTTTCTGTTTCATCAAATACTGGCAAATAATACAATTCAGATTTTCCATTTAGCTGATCAAGAAGAATAACTTCTCTATAAAAGCATCTTTCATGATGCATTTTAATAACATCCATTACATTCGGTGAAAGTAATAAAAAAGGAAACAAAATAATATCTGTAAAAATAGTTTTTTCAGATGATTCAATAACAAATAATTCTCTTTTAGGCAAATCAGGATATTTTTTTATACAAATATCTCTCACATCAATCTTTCCATACCAATTCTTTACTCTTGGTGCATACTTGTGTTCTGGTGCTTCTACTATCTCAAAATATTTCAAATTACACTCTCCGTTTCTGTTCTATCGACTAATCTACAATAATCACTTTAGAATTTACTTTTTCCCTTTTGAATTTTCCCATATTATCCACAATATTCTCCATCTTCTCATAAATCGTCTGATTATCGTACCGCATAATCTGCGCCACCGCAGCTTTCTTCATCTTACAGCCTAAATACGCCGCAATCACTTTCCGCTCCACCCTCCCCTGTGTATTCCAAACCAAATTGCAAAATCCAAAATCAAACTGATCTTTCTCCTCCATATTCCAAATTTCTTCCCCAAACTGCCTAACCACCACCGGATGCAGTGTTTTCTCCCCAACGCCTGCCACCGTAGCATAAATCAGATTTATCGTATCGTACTTCGTTGACATATCCGCAAAATTCTTATAACTATCCCGCAGCACCGCCCCCTCCCGCAGATAAAACCGGCACATTTCTATCTGGTTCTCCCCCAGTTCCATTTCTTCGTCCAAAAAGAATTTAACCCAGTATGCCTTATAGTCCAGATTTGTCTCATCCTCTGAAAATTCTGCTTTCAACACCTGCCACCTGTTCTTCGGCTGATAATCCACTCTCTCCTCTTCCATCATCAGATAAATAAAATCGTGAAATTTCAACATTCCCTTCCCAATGACAAGCTGACCATCTTCCGCCCGTATATCACAGCCTTTTAGCAGACCGTCTGTATACTCCGCATAATACAACTGCCACCCTGCATAGGTGTAATCTCTGATATCCCACAAACTTTCTTTTTTCAAAATACGCCTGCCCGCAAACACCGGAACCCTGATTTCCATGAAACTTCACACTCCTATTTCTTCCCGTCAAAAAAACTGTTCACCCAGTTATCACTCTCGAAACTGAAAAATTCTGCTTTTCCCAGATAAAGCTCATCCATTTCACAGTAAACCGGAACAACCTGAAATCCCCATTCCTCCTGTTCTGCCCATACAAAAAATTTCACGTCTCCGTTCTCAATGCTGTCCGTCTCTTTTTGCAGGATATGGGAACCGTAGACCGCCTCAATCTCCTCATAGCTTTTCTGCGAAAAATCCTCCTGCCTGCATACATACTGAAAACGGCAATGTTCCTCCCCCTCTGCGTTTTTCAGATACAGCGGAAGAATCAAATCTTCCCTGTTCCTTGAAACCGTCCCCGCCGTATCCCAGTCTTTCAATCCATCCACCAGCACCACTTCTTTTCCGTTGTGGGTATAAGCGGTAATCCGATAGGGGAGCACTGCCTTTCCATTGTCCAGGTGAATATCCGCCAGCCCATACTTCCTGTCCCGCAGATATTTCAGCGCCCCGTCCACACAGGTCATCTTTAATTCAAAATCCGCCGCATCAATATTTGCCCTTTTCCGGAACTGTATCATTCTTCCGGGAACGAACTCTTTTAACGCATCCTTGAACAAATCAATCTTGCAGGACTGCCCCGTCAGCTTAATAAAGGAAAAATCCTGTATTCTCCCGCTGTGGTATAATTCCTCCATAAATTTCTGTACAATGCCGTATATCTCGCCGGATAACAGCAGCTCTATCTCAAAATAGTTCATCATCACTTCCGGCACCGTCTTTTCCACCGTAAGGCTGTCCCCTTTCCAGAAAGACAGCTTCCACTTATCCAATAAAACAGTATTTTCCCGCTGTCCTTTTTGTTCCGAAGTTACCGTGACCTCCAACGCTCCGACTTTCCCATAAAATAGTTTTTTTATCTGTTCCGCTGTATTAAATAAGGTATAAAAATTATTTTTCACCTTGTAATATTCGCTGCGGTTATATCTCTCAAAATCTGCAAAACGTGTCGGCAGTGTCTCTTCCGCTTTCTGATATTCCTGTTCCAAATACTGATAAAACTCCTTTACTCCATGCGAATCAATAAAACGGTAAATATCCGTATCCATGTATTCTAGAATTTCTTTCACACTGCTTACATTCTGATTTCCTTTGGCACGCACCAGTGCGATTTTCAATATCTGCATAATGCGGTATGTCAGGTTATTTCCGCCAAAGTCCGTATCGCCGTTTTCGTATGTAGTTTCCATATAGATTTTGTAAGCGGCTCTGCGGTCCTGAATACGAAAACGATAAGAACATAAATCTGTTGTCCCTCCTCCACAGTCTATGATAAGCGCTTCATATTCTTCGTTTTCTTCCAGAGTCTCCTGCTCTAACATATTCGAAATGGTGTTATATAATACAGCCATTCCCTCATCAAGCATCGTTTCCTGACCCGTCATATATTCCGGCAGTATCTCCCGGAACATTCTGCGGAAATAATGCTTCTGCTTCACCGGGCTTGAGATATGTACCTGAGAAATGCGGCATTTAAAACGGTTCTCCGTTTTTCTTATGATATATAGAAAGAAGCGGCGCAAAATCTCTGCCCTCTTTACCAGCCTCCGCCGTCCCTGTCTGTCAACAATTTCTTCCTCTTTGTCATATTCCCCAATCCATCGTTTTACATCATAAAAGACACAAAAACCCTCGTCTACATAACTCGCATTTGCCAGCCTTATGGCATCATAACCGAACAGCAGCTTATCGTCTTCTTCCTCCACTGCCAATACTCCTATCACGCTGGGTAATAGCATACTTTCCCCTGCGCCGTCCTCAAAAACCGTATAATTGATTTCATTTTCCCTACAATTTTTTATTGCTGCCTGCTGTCCCACATGCTCGAAATAAGCAGAATCCAGATACACTCCGGCAGTGGTATTTACAGAACCAAAATCAATCGCCATAGGCAGCATCAGCGTTACCGGTTTTCTCACCACAAAATCAATCAACGGTATACTGTAAACCTCGATATGCTCCGGCAGTATCGTCTGCTCTCCATAGTACAGGTGATACATACACTCTGAGTTCTGACGTTCCATGCAGAAAATTCTGTAATCTTTTCTCTGTGTCTCCCGTGTCTCTAACTCCGCAGCCTTGGTCAGATACAATTTTTCCTGTCTCCCTCCGTGCTCTTTGAGATTTAAAATTGCACAGAGTGTCATATCGCTTCCCATTAAAAAGGCATTTGTTCCTGACAGTTCTTTCTTATAAGGAATGGTATAGCCGTCATAATACTCGATGGAAAGTCCCTCGTAAGCTAAAATCTGGGACTGGCAGTATAATTCTTTGCAAGGCTTTATCACAATTCTGGTCTTTTTTAAAAATTCTTCTACCCGCTCTTCTCCCCCTTTTTTCTTGTCACAGATAAAGAAGTCCTGTCTTTTTCCCATATAACGCATAATGGCCTGGATCAGTTCTTCTTTATCGAGAGGGTGTATGACACCGTTCATGATTTTTTCACGACGGCAGATTTCTCTTAGCTGATAGGTCGTCATCAACTCCAGTTCTGATTTTTCATATTTTATTTCGTTTTTCTTTGTATCCGTTCTGGTTGCCTCCATACCTATCACCTCCACATTTATATTAAAAGTACCTTATCTATCACCATGGTTTCTTCCATATCCAGGATTCCAAAATGTTCCAGATAAAAGACTTCTGTCCTCATACCTATTGGCAAAAAGGTATCTAATAAAAACTGAACCCGCTCTCTTTCTTCCTGTGTCTCTGCACTTCCAACGTAAATATAAAGCTCATTGGCACAATCCATGCTGACGTATATCATGGAATTTATATATATCTCCTGAAACAACCATTTGAAAATTTCAAGATAATTGCGGGAAGCCACCACATCCATGAGAGCCAGTACAAGATATCTTTTTTCATACCGTGAAAATAACCGCATTGCCGCCTTTGCCTTACTTCCAAACTGTCCGCTTTCCAATTCCTCTGCTAAGAACTTAAGATAGTAATCTTTTTTGCTCATGCCCATCCTCAAGTCCGTCAATGCCAGATAATGAAAGACTGTATCCACAAAGATTTCCCTTGTCTTTTCATATTCCTTTTGGTTAATATCCAATATCTCACTGAAAATATCAAAAAAGCGGTAAAATGGATTCACCTCTACGGCAGTCTGCTCCACTGTCTGCGTATTTAAATCGTAAAAGGAAACCTCCAGATATGGACTTCGTACCTCTGGCACCTCATACTGCAAATCAGCTTCCCTTATTCCGTTTTTTTCCGCTGCCAGCACAACCTCCCAGATATACTGCATAAAATTTAAACTCCTTTGTCCTGCAAAATACCGACACACTTATATTCACAGACCGATAACTGTATCTGTGACACAAAAAAACGTACCATATCTTCGCAAAAATTGTTTTTCTGTCCCTTTCGTCTAAAATACAATGCCAGAATTTTTCTTGTCTCCATCGGGAAAATGGTACTTCCTAAAAACGGATTCATATCCCCCTCCAGACAGGAGTTCGGTGACATCCCAAGCACCTCACACTTTTCCAACTCTACATAAAAATTATTTTCAAAACGTTGTACCATCCAAAACAATTCCGTCCGGCTGCCAAGGAAACTCTCCTGCTGTTCTCTGTAATTTTGAAAAAAACTGCTTTTTCTGCTGTTGCTCAACATTTCGTAGGTATACCCATGGGAACTTGTATCTATCTTTCCAATAAAGCGGTATGCCTCCCAATCACGAAAGGATTCTTTCAATGAGGTCATGATAATTTTGTCTTTTTCATGCCTGACCTTAAGAACATCCTCATTGATCCCAAGCATGTATCCGCTCTCTAAATCATAATTTTTCAAATTCAGCTCATGTTCATAATATTTCTCATCAATACACGGAACCATAAATTTACGGCATTGAAATGTGAACTTTTCAACATTCCATAATAGGAGCATATCATTTTGGATATCTTCCTCATAACTTCCAAAATCTATTTTCAAACTGTTTGCGTCTGTGTCCCCATCAGTATATACTTCATAGAATCTGTCCAAATATCCCGTATTGACTGTCGTCCAGCCTATCTTGTTATAGACAAATACCTGATATAACTCTGACAGCGCCTGCTGATAGCATTTTGCCTTCCGTACTCTGACAATATAGGACTTGCCACTGTCATCGAAGCCCTGAAAATCTGCTGTTTTCTCAAATTCTTCTTTCTTCTGATAACTGCCTGCAAAGTAGATAAGGCAGGGCATTGGTTCCGTTTTCTCCTGTTCCTTGTCCTCCTGCAATAATGCAGGAAAAACCGGATACAGCGTTCCATTGATAGGATCGTAATCCTCCTTCTTTATGACCGTCATAGAAACTGCATATTTTTCATTTGGAATCTCTATTTCCCGCTTTATTTGATTTTCCAAATCCAGATACCGTTTCTCCATCCGTTCAAAAATAGGCACAAGACCTTCCAACAATATCTCCCTTGCGTCCTTCCGTTCATCCAGATCCTCTATTTCTGTCAGCCTTTTTCGTATGTGCTGCTGTAAATCTGTAATACTTTCCACAATGTTCACCTCCTCCATCGAAAGCAATCCGTGAGAAGAACGCTGCTTTTGCGTTCTTCCGTGTGAAATTAGAACTTCTGCAGCGGTGTACCCAATGGTGCAGCGTCGATTTTAGAAGTTCTTTTCACATGCCATCCTGCCCGATCTGCGCATCAATATCACTTAAAATCCCCTCTATCCTCTGCACAGCTTCATCGCTCCCAAGTTCCTGATAAATCGACTTTGCAGAGAGATACTGTGATTTTGCTCCCCACAAATCCCCGGACTGCCGGCAGATTTCTCCCCGGCTTTCACAAGCAGCCGCTTTATTTTTCTGCTCTTCCTGAACACTCAGCTTCTGTTCCACGGCATCCAGCTTTTTCTGCACAGCTTCCTCTCCCGCTGTATCTGATACTTCGCTATACTTTGTAACTGCCATGGTGTAATAAACTTTCGCCCCTACATAATCTTTTTCCAGACATGCCTTATCTCCCGCTGCCACCATCTCCGCTGCGGCAACTGTCTGCTGTGCCTGACTATCTGCTTCTTCCTTCGCTTCACTTTCGGCGTCCGCCTTTGCCTCATAAAGTTTTCCCAGTGAATCCATAGCTGTCTGTTTACCCTCTGTGTCATGTACGGACAGTGCAGCCTTTTTTGCCAGCAGATACTTCTCTTCTGCCCCATCGTAGTCGCCCTGCTCTAATAACGTATCTCCCAGATTAATATAATCCTCCACCGACAGGAATACGCTGATATTTTCCAGCTTATTTTCTATGTAATCCGTCCCTACATTGTCCGCATATCTGATACGATCCAATGCAGAAAGATAGTATTCTTCCGCCGCTTCATAATCTGCACTGCTGTAGCTTTCATCTGCCAGTATCACAGTCTCTATCACAAAGGAGTATTCCTGCAGACGCTTTCTCATACTGCTGTCCCTCAGCTTTTCTGCCAGTTCCTGCGCCTGCTCGCATTCCTCTTTTGCCCTGACATAATTTCCGGTATTGATATATTCCACCGTATTTGTAAAATGATAGTTCATATCCTCGATGCGCTGCACCTTTTTATAATGTAGAAACCACAACACTACACCGATAATGATTACTGCTATGACAACAGCAACTGCAATCGTCACTATTTTTTTGATCCGTTTCCGTTTCTCCGGATTTTGATATACTTTATTGATAAAAATAACTGCCAGCGTATAGTTATCCAGATTCTCCGGCTGTCTTGAAAGCAGTAAATCCTCGATATTATCCACCGTTGTCTTTACTTCATTGTCAGCCTCTGCAAAGACATCGTCCAGCTCTGCCTCGTCCACATTCTCCCAGATTCCTCTTGTATACAAGGCAATCATGTCGTTTTCTACCAGCTTTATCTTCTTTGAAACCACGGGCTTAAAATTTTTCTGTCCCAGATAAGCATAAAGATTATTTCTCTCTTCATGCTTCATCAGTTCGTCTTTGGCGATTTTCTCCTGCTCCACCATCTCCTGGGCAAGAGACATATCCTCCGTCTGCCGGAAAACTGCCCCGCCCCGGTACATACGGAGCCTTGTGTTCCCCACATACCCATATCTCAATTTCTGATAGTCTGTTACAACGACTGTAATAGACGCCTTTAACCGTCTGTCACTTTCTTTTCCTAACAATGCCCGGTTTGCCCGTTTTAATAGGCTCTTTACGGACCACTTTGACATAGATGGTTTTTCCTGAAAACTCAGAATGACGGTCTCAATCGCAAGCCTTGCGCTCTCTATATCCGTAATCTCCGTGATTCCGTCCGCTATGACATAGCAGGCGAACTCGTCTAATTCCACATACCCAAAATAATCTCTGTTTTTTAACCTGCTTCCCTCTTCGGAAATAAACCGTGCTTCAAAGTCACTGTTCTGTTTTCTCATGCCATTTCTCCAACCTTTATCAGAACTACGCTGGCGTTGTCCTTATCGCCTTTTTTCTGATTTACCAGTTCCACCAGATCAAATGCCATTCTCCTGCAGCGTTTCTTCTGGGAAAGGCAGTCCTCCATCTCTTTCCATGTGACGCTCTCATGCATTCCATTGCTGAAAATTGCCACCACATCCTCTTCCTGTAAACGAATCGGTTTGTCGTAAAACTGGATTTCCTTAAAACCATCTCTTCCCAAGTAATTGTAAATTCTTTTTTCCTGCAGCATGGACAGGGCATCTTCTCTTGTCAGAACACCTTCCACATACTTATCCTGTGCCAGCACATCTACAGTATGTCCCGTTCCAAGAGGAATCAGTTCCTCATTTCGGAATACTGCAATCTTTACATTCCCGACAATCCCGTAAAACAGAAATCCTCCCTGTATCATAACGGCGCTGACCGCCGCCATTCCTCTTCCCTCATCCATCTGTTTTAAAATTTCCCGGTTTGCAGTCTGAAATGCTTTCCTGAAAAAATAGGAAGGGTGATCCGCCATGTTATATGTTCCAAAAATTTCTTTAAAAACCCGGATGACCGTTTTGGCTGCTATCCTGCCGCCCGCTTCTTTCCCCATTCCATCCGCCAGAACCGCCAGTAACCCATTCTCATTTTCTTCTATTGTATAGTAATCCATCTGTATTTCACGACTGCCGATGGTCTTGCTTGCTCCTGTCTCATATCCTTCTCTGCTGCTCTGGAATACCAGACAAAACCGGTACAAAAATGCAATTCCTAATAACACACACAGGATGCAGATGGTCAGGTATGGGGCACTCATTTATCGTCCTCCCACATATAATGCTCTCCGCAGAAAGGAACAAAAAGGAATGTACTCTCTCCCATCTCTATCACGTCATATGCGCTCAATGGCTGCGGCAGATAAACCGCTTCGCCGTTCAGATAGACCAGACCATTACTGTCCCCCGGCAAAATCATATTCTCCCGTTTCTTTGCGTCGAATACAATCACCGCATGGTTTCTCCGTGCGATTTTGTTGTCCCCCAAAATCTGGATATCCATGTCGTCTGCCCGTCCCACAAAATTTTTCCCGTCCATTACCCGGTAATCCTTGCCTCTTCTCGGGCCTTTTACACATACAATCCAGCCGCAGACCGGATGCTCCTCCTCCAGAAAGAGAATATCCTCAATCTCTTCCTGAGATTTCTCCACTGACTTTTTTTCTTTGGTTGCTGTCTCAATATTGCAGTATGGGCATACTGTTCCGTACCTTCTGCTTGAAAAAAGATGTCCATTTTGACAGCGAATTAAATTTCCACTCATGTTTTGTCTCTCCTTATTTTGCCCTTAATCTTGTGTTCCCGATAAAAATAATGTCGCCTGCATTAATCCGGCATGGATGTTCCTTTGAAACCTGATACAGTTTCCCATCGTTTGCGTCCTGAATTCTTACACCGTTTCTGCTTCCTAAATCCTCGATATACCACTGTCCCGCCGCATAATTCAACACGGCGTGCTGACGGTCTACCATTCCGCCATACTCTGTATTTTGAAGGTTAATGTCCACATTTTCCTTGTGCTTGTCCCGTCCGATCAAAAGCGAGGTCTTTCCGCCAATATGCCAGGCAGAAATTTCGTTTCCCTCTTCATCTAACAGCAGAAGTTCCTGTATTCCCCGTCCGTTTGTGCCTCTTTTCCGCTTAGTCGGCAGAGAATCCATCACCGCCAGCAGCAGAAATGCCAGAAATACAATCCCACAGACAGCTGCGAGCGTATCCCGTCCTCTGCTCTGTTCCATATATGTAAAACATAGAATTATAATTGCAGCGGAAAGGCTGCATATCATCATATCCATGAAATTTTTCTTATTCATTTTCACCTCAATATACCCACAAATTTGCATTCATAAAGTCAAACCGTCTTTCTCAGTGTTTAAATCCCATATAACGCTCAAATAAGTCTGTCACATCCATGGGATTTATTTTTTTCTGTGAACTGTTTTCCTTCTTCTCGCTCTGCACTCCTTTGGAAAAAAATCGTTCAAATTCCTTTTCGATATCTCCCGGATAAATCGATCCTCCGGCGCTCCTTCTGCCTGTTTGGGCACTGTATCTGCCTGTCGCACTTTCCCGTTCTCTCTGTGCTGCTCTGGCATCATACTCTTTTCTTTTTTGTTTATCACTGAGAATCCGGTACGCCTCTCCGATTTCCTTAAACCGTTCCTCTGCTCTTTTATCTCCCGGATGAGTATCGGGGTGGCATTCTTTTGCCGCTTTTCTGTATGCCTTTTTTATGATATCCTCATCGTCCGTCTGCGAAACGCCTAATACCTGATATGGATTCATGTTTATCCCAACCTTTTTTCATAACAATACAAATCTGATAACGCACACTTCTGATTATTGATTTAAGGCGCAGGCTGTCACATTTACTGACAATCTGCGCCCTGCTGTTATGCTGAATAATTTCCTTCTACCGCTACAGAAGCGATTTTGTCTTTCTTCTGTCTGAGCACTAACGTAAAGATTCCGACGCCTTCCTTGTTGTCAAAATCTTCGCTGTATTTAATGACAAATGCATTGGGAAAACAATATTTTCTTTCCATCACGCCGCCTGCCACATGCTCTACCGTCACCTTGCGATAACAATCTGCTTTCTCTGCCGAAACAACCGACCATAATGCCAGCTTTCTTGTACTGTCAGTGATATCCCCGTCCAAAGCCGCTAAAATCTTTCCTGTAATCACCATAGTTGCGCCGACGTCCTTGGTTCTTGCATTCGAATCCAACGGAATATCAGTGGTAACATTTACGCTTCTGACACACTCCTTAGCCACTTCAAAGCTCTCGCTTCCTTCAACTTTTACTAAAAATGACATAATTCCATCTCCTTTTTAAAATATTTAAAATCCGCAAGAAGAATACTGAACCTGCATTCTTCTCATGCTATTCGCTGTAACCGCCTTCAATCTTCACCGCATCATTTTCGTCCTTCTTCTGCTTGATATGCAGGTAGAAAGTACCCACGCCGGTTTCATCGTCCAAATGCTCTTTATATTCCATGACAAACGCATTGGGGATTGTATATTCTCTTACCACCTGCCCTGCTGATACAACGTCGATCTTTGCACTTCTGTAGCAGTCTGCCTGCTCGGACGGAACCTGAGACCATTTGGCTAATCCGAGTGTTCCGTCATCTCCGTCTGCTCCCACTTTATAGAGCATTTTTCCAGTAATCTTTACTGCGATACCAAAATCTGTTGCCCTTGCGTTGGAATCTGTTGCAGAATCAGAACCGAAACTAACTTTCTCGATGGTTCTCTCATCCAGACTGATGTTCTCTGCGCCTCCACTCACTGCTAATCTAAAACCCATGTTCATTTCCTCCTTCTTTTCTTTCGGACTTTATTTAAAATGTTCTGTCCTCACTGTTGACCCGGTTAATCTCGATTTCGAGGTTCTTCACATTGCCGTTGAATGCGATATCAAGCGTACAGTAGCCTGCCGTTTCGTCGATGGAATACCGGATATCATCTCCGTTTCCGATAATCGCATTAATGTAATCTTTTTTCTCCATCCACCTGCTTCTCTGGCTGGTAGGCTTGCTGGAGAAAAACTCTACAATATTTTCCTGCTTAAAGTCGCCTGTCGCCAGGCGCATCACCCTCTGAATATAAGTAGTCACCTGTGTCTTGTAGATTGGCTCATAGCTCTTTCCGTCTGTCAGCAGGTTACGCGCCTTATAAACCATGATGTTCTGAATATTCAGATCCTTAAGCACTGCGTTTTCAGAAGAAAATACAAATCCGAAATTCTTCCGGTTGATATCACTCTTAATATCATTCGTATATCCTGTAATCTCTTTTGCCATGGTTGTCCGAACCTGTAGCGCATGATCTCCTGACTCAATATCAAACCGAACACCTGGAAGCTGCTCGTCTACATTTTTCTTAAAAACTTCTTTTAAGTAGTCCGGACTCTGGTAAGCTGCCACCAGTCCGGCTGCCACATATGCGGCTCCTATATAAACGCCGTCAATCCAGATTTTCATAATATCTTCTTTTTCTTTGGAAAGTGCTGCCGTATTCTGTTCCGTGACATACATCCTGTTATCCAGAACCACTCCGGATTTATCTTTAGGGATCACTGTAAAATTCGGAATGCAGGGAATTGCATACTCGCTGAATGGCTTGCCGATTAGCTGTGCGCACTTTGTTTCATACTTTTCAATTCCCTCTGTCGCCATAATATTAAAGGTGGTCTTATCCCCCGTCTCATAGCTGAAGAAACACTGCACTTCGTAATCTTTCAGCGCATCCAGGATTCGAACCAGTGACTCCACGCTGTTCACATCCTCTTTCTCTACGTTCTCATTTCCCTGAAAACGCTGTCTTACCGCCTTAAGCTTAGAACTGCTGTTTAAAGAAACCGATGGAACAATCGCATACCAGATGGTATTCTCAAAATCATTTTTTGCATTTACTGTATTGAGGTATGCTAAAAGTCTCGGAATGTTGCTGCTCTTTGCCAACATATCGTTGCTTACATTGGAAATCACCATGGAGGGTCTCATGCCCTTGCAGTTTCTCGGATACTGCTCAAAGAAAGCCCATACTCCCATGATTTTCTCCACCAGCGGTTTTACTGTCTTGATAAAATCGTCCTTGCTCCGCTTGTAAAACTCAAGGTAAGAGTTGTAGTTCGATACTTCTTTCTCAATATCCACGACACTCTCCATGGTAGAAGCCAGAGGGCAGAATGTTCTCGCAACCAGGGACTTCACATACTCATTTCCGTCCTCATTCAGGTCCATATAATCTTTTTCGATTGCCTGAATCAATCCTGCATTGGCATTGTCGTCCAATACCATCAGCTCTTTTTTGTTTTCCTTCGGCGCCTCTAAAATCTTAAGTTCCCCATGCTCGTCCATGCTGAGAACGCCAAGACTTAATGGGGTTTCGTCTTTCTTCGTCTGCCCGTCTCCTAACAGCAGCCTTGTTTTGATATCCTCTATCGCAAGCGGCAGCATCGCCATCACATTATTGTAGTTTACGCTTGCTTCTTCAAACATCAGATTCAGCTTATCCGCCGTATCTAACTTTTTTGGATCGCCGTCCTCAAGTTTCGCATACTCACTGTATGTATACTGGAGCTCCTTCCGATTCTGCCGGATATCATCCATGACCTTTTTGGGGGAAATCATATCCGTCAGTTTCTCAAATTTAAAATCTACATTAATACTTCCCTCTGCCCGCTTTGCCTCAACAAGAGTCATCAACATTTTCAGATAATCATTCTGGCGGTTCAGATGGATTTCGCTTAATAACTCATCCTCAATGTTTTCCGGTTTTTTGAGGGTATAGATTACTTTCTGGTTGTTTGCGTCAAAATAAGAATATACTACCGGCTCAAATTTTTCTAAAAACTCATCGAAACTTCTCACCAGCAAGGCATCGTTTATTTCCTTGATTTTATCATCACTTACGCTGTTTACCCCTCTGACGTCTCCCACAAGTGTTAGAAGATTCAGCTTTTCCGGATTGATTTCCTCAAAGAGAATCGTCCTGTTTGTCTGTGTTATTGTATTCACTTTGTTCCTCCTTACCTTTCGCTTGGTTTCATATTTTTATAATGAAGTTCGATTTCTGTTCCCCCATTATTAAAAATCAACAGTATTTTTTCTCCATAACATAAGGAATATTTTCTCTCCCGTTTCAAAATCTGGTTTCCTTTTACGATGGTTGCATAACCGGTGTTTTTGAAACATAAGGTGTGGTCTTTCCCTCCGGTAAACCGGATTTTGTCTGCATCCGATAATTTATAATCAATCCCGCAGCGGTCTTTCACCCAGTCAAAGGATATACTTTTTCGTGATTTTCCAAATAATTTAATACTACAAGGCGGAATATCGTCTTCCCGCTCTCCCTTTAACAGATACACTGCCAGTTGTCCTGAAAAATCATACTTTGGCACCACAGGAGGTTCTGACGGTTCTATGATAATGGAACCCGCCTCACCATCGTTTTTTTTTTGCTTTTTCCTTTCATATAAAACAGAAAGTAAAAGTGCCACTGCACATAGCGATATAATCACAATCCAAAGGACTGTATAATCAGGTTCTTCCTCTACAACCGGAACTGTCAATTCCACCATATCTGTTGTCTCTATGTAATGGATCACATTTCCTGATGTCTGAGTGGTAACCTCTACATTTACATTTGTTGTCTTGTCTGTCTGATACGGAACCAACGCTGTACCATTTTCCACTTCGTAAGAACTCTCCTGACCGTCTATCAACACAGAAATGCTATTTTTCAAGGTTTCTGAATCCAAAACCGGTTTATCCTGATGGTTTACAACATTTACCTTCAGGGTAAATGTCCCTTCCTCTGATGTATAGGATTTCTCCATATCAGCTTTTAAAAAATATTCTTTTATCAGATAAATATGGACATTTCCTCTGTTTTCCAGAGAATAGTCCATTGTAATCTGCCGTTCCAATGGATTTTCCAATTCAGCAACCGCAAACTTGTTTCCCTGAAGCATATTCAGGCTCTCACACTGTCCTGTAACATGAAAATCCTCGATGTTTTCCCCTGACACGAGAAGTATCTTTGCATTCTGCATATAAGTATCCTGCAGATCCACTGTCATATTTCCTTCTCCGGAAACCGCCTCGCCAAGTTCTATTTTTTCTATCTGTAACGTCTGGAACAGATATTTTGCAGTGATTTCTTCAATCGTCTGGTTTTCGCCTACTGTATACTGCTCTCCTGACGTCACTTTCGTTCCATACGAAACCTCATTCTCCGTCTTATCATTGGGGATTGCAAACATGTCAATTTTTATTCCCTTTTCTGCAATCTGATCCACCATATTTTCAAACTGCCTGATTGCAGTTTCTGTTTTGCTTTGATCCCGCAGAGAAATTTCCCCGTCGGAAATAAATACCACTCTTTTATCTGCCGCCGCACTGTCAAACATATCAGCCGCCGTTTCCAAAGCCACCGCTGGGGTGGTGTAGCCCTGCAGTTCTACCGTCTCGAGTGCATGTCTGGTTTTCTGATTAATGTTTCCGAAATCTTCCTCATAAACAATTTCCGTGTTATATACTAGCAATGCCACTTCGTATTCTTTCGGTAACGCCGACGCTATCATGCATGCGCTGTCCGCTGCCTCAATCCACTGTCCGTCTCCCTGCATTGATTTGCTTGCATCCAGCAAAAATATAATCTGTTTCTTTTCATTAATTTCATCCTTTTCTGCTGCAAGAGCTCTTACTGGAAACAGCAAAGAAAACCCTATCAGCAGCATTAACAATTTAATTGTTATCTTCTCTATTTTTTCCATTTTTCTCCATATATCTTACTGACCATGCCAGATAACTTACTCCGCACCAGATTACTGCGCCCCAAACCGCATAGGCAACTTTCTTATTCACCATCAGAAATACCATTCCCACGACCAGTTCGGTCACAACTATGATTCGCGCTTTTTTCCCAAGTGCTTTCTTTTCCTCTTCCTCCAAAGGTTTATTCTTATCTTCCAGAGGTGCAAATAAAAATATCCCTATTCCTGCAACCAAAGCCGCAATCATTGTGATATATGTCTGATAAATAAATTCCTCTTTTATCCATAACAATGTTAAAACCAAAATCCCACATGAAAGAAAATAGCAGCTTTTCCATCCCGGTGCATGATATCCGCCTGCTTCCTGCCGCAGCAATATAAATGCAGCCAGAAAAATCATACAATATAGAAATTCCTTCATAAATACGCCAATGACAACGCCCGTTCCAATATTAAAAGCATATACGACAATGGTCTGCAAAGCGAATATATATACATCTTTGTATTCTGATTGAATGCTCCCATTTTCTTCCATGAAGTTTACGATTCCCTCAAAAATCTTTCTCATTTCTTACTCTCAGAAAACTTTTTGAGATTTTCCGGCACTTTAGGCTGATGCAGGATAAAATAGCAGCATTTTGTTGCAGCGCCTGTTGCTACTCTCTCTAGTCCAAATGACATCAGATTGCTTAAATAGCGGTTTAACAGATTTCTCATCTTGATTCCCCCTCTCTTTTTTCCTAATGATACCATTTTTCGACAAAAAATCCCTGAAACGTCAAGAATCGTATGGTTATCTGTAACTTTTTTATTTTTACGCAAAAAAAAGATACGTCTAATGACGCATCTCCTATTTCTACCCGTAATTTCACAGAGAAAAAATTTCATACAATAACACCGTTACCCTAAATTGATTATCCCTGTCATCAATGATAACTTCCCCATTATACCCTTTGGATATCTTCCTTACTATATTTAATCCAAATCCATGTTTGTGTTTTTCTTTTTTCGTTGTAATATAATTATTTCCACTCTTTTTTCTTTCTTCTTCGTAATGATTAGAAACTGTCATCATAAGGTTTCTTTTATCCACTCGGATTTCTACATAGACAGCGCGTTCTTCAACTTTTACTTTTTTAGATGCCTCTATCGCATTATCCAACAAATTTCCAAGACAGATACAGATATCCTCTGTTTCCACTTTTAACTCTCTCGGTATCATCAGCTTTGTATCAAATCTAATATCAAATGTCTCGGCAACAGCCGCTTTATAGTTAATGATACTGTCAAAATAGAAACACCCTGTATTTGAAACCTTTCTTTGTTTATGGAACTTCTCTAAAGAATTATCACAATATTTTTCGAGAGCTTCATAATCCCCTTTCTCCAAATACATTTTCTCCATCAAATACCGTTCCGTCATATTATGGCGAAATTCACTCATTTCTACCCACAGATTCATGTTTTCATTGTACTGTCTGAGATAATATTCACTTTGTTCCTGCAAAACCGCTTCCCGTACCCGTTTTTCTGCTGTCTCTCCGATCTTGTCATACAAATAATATGTAAAAATATTAATCAGCATTACCATAAGCACTGCCACAAAATCTAACGTCTCACTCATACTTTCCTTGTGACAGATTATTTCAACCAAAATAACAATGCTCCCTACCGGAATCACAAAAATCTGAACCCATTCCGCTATGTTAAGTTTTATATTTTTATGCCGCTTTATGCGCGCCAACAATATGTTTATAAAGAAAAACATAACCAGCTTGGAAATCAGCATCAACAAATATTCTTCGTTTTCCACATTTACTCTAACTTCACTTTTCTGAACAAATATCTGCCATCCATAATAAGTCAATACTTCTGATAATGCTCCGCTGATTGCCATAAAGATGGTAACTGCCGATAAAACCCATGTAGAATCTGTATATAAAATACGTAAAGTCAAAAAAAATGAGACAACAAATGTCCATGTATTGTCCCACGCACTATTAGCAAAATTATAAGTAAAAAAATTAGAAATGACAAAATACATTCCCCATACGCAGCATTCACACACACCGCTATGTCTTCTTTGTGTCAGAACTTTTTGTGCAAAAATCCTTTGAAACACTAAAGAAAAAATTTCAATAGCAGTCAGCATTACTTTCATCATTTAACTTATCCTCATCAATTCAATATAACTTTTTCGTACTTTATCCTTGTATTTGGGACCTATTTTAAATTCCTTGCTGTCATCCATCACTACTTTTTCAAACCGAAACTCTTTTACATAATTCATATTGACCAAATATGATTTACTAATCCTTAAAAACTTGATATTCATCTGTTCTAACTGTGCTTCTACCTCATCCAGTTTTTTATAAAATGAATAAACTCCATCTGTACTGTAAAGATTCACTTCTCTCTTATCACTCTCAAAATAGCGAATTTTGCTTACCAAAATCTTATATGGAACTTTTTTATATGTATACTCAAATATTTCTTCTTTTTGGCTCATAGCCTTAAATGCTTCTTTCAATGCACTTTCCAATTTCACCTCTGAAACAGGCTTGTCTATAAACCCAAATGGTTGTACATTAATGATTTCCTTACAATACTGATCATGGTAGGAAATAAAAAACAAAATTACTCTGTTATCCTTTTTCCTAAGCTGCCTTGCCGTTTCAACTCCATTTATCCCACCCATTTCAACATCCAATAGAATAATATCCATATTCCCTTTTTGCTCAATTTCCCACAACAAATCTTCTCCACTTTGAAAGCATTTTATTTCTACATTCAGCCCCAAACTGTAAACGATACTCTTAACCATCTTCTCTTGTATCTGAAGCTCTTCTACTAAATCATCACAAATCCCAATTCTTATCATATCCTTTACTCCGTGGCTGTAATAACTAATGCTTCCGTTTTGCCAGGCTCTTAACCAAAGCTTTTACCATATCATAAACGATCCTGATGTCCTCTTCATTGCATTCTTTCAGTTCCTGCGAAATTTCCTCATCAAAAACAACTTTCCCTCTTACCAGATTATCACAAATCAGCTCATCCAATGTCGTATCAAGAGCGTTTGCAATATCCGTCAGGGTTCCTAAACTTACTTTTGTTCTTCCTCGCTCTATATTACTCATATGCGGATTAGAAATTCCAACAGCAGATGCAAGCATCTCCTGCGTCCATTTTTTCTTCGCCCGACGCTCTTTTATTCTCGTACCTATTGCGCAATAATCTAATTCCATTCGTATCTCCGAAACTCATTTTCCTTTATCATATCTTTTCCACAAGCATTAAAGAATACTCTATATGCTAATTTATTTCCCTATATTTTAATAATCTGCAAGAAATTTATTATTTTATATGAAAATTCTTGTTTTCATCTTAGCATATACGATATTTGATGTTTATTGCCAATGTGTAACTCTATTATATTTCTATTTTGTCCTAGATATTTCTTTTTCACTTTTTAGTCTTTGGGTTAAAATGAACGTTCAAGGTGGTATCAGACTGATCTCCTCCCCAGTCCACCTAAAAAAGTCAGCGCTTTCGTTCCTGAATTTTTTCCCGCTATAAACCATTTTCATTTCACTAACATTTATTCTATCTTCCACACATCGCTTCTTCCCTTCTTCCGCTCCACTCTCTGTACCTGTTCCACGAACCTCTTCATAATCAGATTGTTTCATTTGAGACTTCTTTGTTGTCTCTTCACAATAAGCCTTTTTACACTCAAATTGTTTCATCGAAACCGGCTCTCTCTCCCCACATTTCCAGCATACCTGACTTAACCATGAAACTCGACATTCCCTTTTCCTGATTGTTTGTGCATAAAACACGCACAACGGATGTAATATCTGTTTCAGCGATATCTCTGCGTACAGCATCTCTCAAATAATCCTGATTATTGTTTCTATTCAATGCCACCACATACAATCTGTTTTTCACACTCTCGTAGTCCTTTACCTCAAACGGAAGCAAATTTTCATTGTTTTCCATGTTTTTTTGGTATATCCGGGCAATAGCGGTCAAAATATTTTCCATATTCCCATCATCCTCATATGTCCGATAATAATCTTCAAGATAAGCCTGATTGCCTCCACATTATTGCGGAACTTTGCTTTAGGACCTCCCTCGTACAGACGATGTTCCGGCTGATAGTGATAATTCAGTGTACCGTCCCGAAAACGCTGTTCCATTTCCTTTGCCATATCCATGGCATACTTCTCATTTGCCTGCCCGATGCGGCTCATGTTTTCTATCCGTTTCTTTGCTGCTTACGAAAAATCTCCATCCTCTACGGACTGCACAACCGCCTGAGCCACTACTCCCTCTGTGTAATTGGTTTGCAGAAGCTCTGCATTTTCAATCAGGACTACCGGCAGTCTCTCTATGACCTTATATCCATGAAGCTCCTGTAGCTGCTCTATATCTCCCAGTTCAACCGTGTGGTTAGTCATACTGCTCCTTAATGGTGTCCACAAACTCTTTCAGCTTGTATTCTGCAAAATCAGTATCACACATCAGCTTATCAAAGTTATCCAGCTTGTTATTCGCCGGAATTAAATCTACTCCTGTCTCTGTCCTTATCATGTAGGACTCTTTATCCGGCAGTTCTTCGTTCATCACGATACACTTCAAAATGTCATAAATTGTCACGGAAAGCTGCTCTGGTGCGGTCACTCCGCAAAGTTTTGTTGTGTGCCTCTGCCCGTCAAAGTCAATCAATGCGACCTTACAGCCCTCCTTAGACAGCAGATATGACAGGGTTGTGGCGGTCGTGGTCTTACCTACTCCGCCCTTTCTGTTTACAATTCCTAAAACCTTGCCCATACGTTTGCTTCCTTTCTCTTCTTGAATTTGTTATTTTGGTTACATTTGATTTGGATAAAAATAGGGTTAAGCACTTACCTCCTTCCACGTAAGAACACTATAGGTTACAATTTGGGAAAATAGATTTTGCACCAAAACTGAGATTGATTAGAAATGATAAATTTGAAATACACTTGAAAAATAGATTTTTAACTCCTTATGGTATTTTAGTGTCAAGTTATCCGATTTCCCTTTTTCAGAATGAAAACTAGGTTGTTTTCATCCTGATTTTCCGTTTTCACAGCAACTTCTGTTTTGGACGAAATCAGCGGAACCCCTTGATTTTACTGGCTTCTCACTAACTTGACACTATAATACCATTATCCCCCAATACCGGATTCGGATAAGCTGTAAAACCCGGCAGTTTGCGCGCCCCACGGATCAGGTATGCCTTCATTTTTTCTCCATATAGATAGGCATCGTTGCCGTTTACAATGCCCCACTGCATCAAAAGTGCTGCACTTCCGGTCACAAACGGTGTCGCCATGGATGTTCCGGTACGCACCTGATAGCCGCCGCCCGGTGCACAGGACATGATCTCCACCCCCGGAGCCACAAGATCGGGCTTTACCTGATTGGTTGCCCTCGTATAACCTCTCCCGGAAAATGCAGCTGCCTGGTCAAATCTCGCATCGTATGCCCCGACAGTGATCACTTTCGTCGCTGTAGAGGGAATCGTGAGAGTTGTCTCCTCCACCGGATTTAAAAATCCCGTTCCGCTGTTTAACACATTTCCTGCCGGAAGCCACATGTCAAACGCGCCGTCTGTAATCCGGATTGGAGTGAGCCTGATCTTCCAGATTCCATCGTCAATGTAACTGCCCACTGGGATAAAATCCAGATAAATTTCCTGGTAGGGATTGTACGGACTTGGTTCTCCATAATACACCAGAAGGTTTGTTTCTCCTAACTGAAATCTCTGGGTTCCCTGTAACCGCTTCAATGGTCCGATCGCAGTTCCGCCCGGATGGATCACAGAGACACCGATCTCATCCACATAATTTTTCCAGATCTGCAAATTTAAGGATGCCTCATACGCGCTCACCGCGATCTCAACCTCCTGCTCCTCATTCAGCGTCAGTTTTCCCGCTGTATGGACTGCTGCGCTCCCTTCATTGCCACTGCCGATCACAATAGACGTTTTCCAGTAATTCGCCATGTCATCCAGATAGGTCTCTATCAGTGAATTCCCGGAATGGGAACCGTAATTATTGCCAAAGCTTAGATTTAATGCAATTGGTTTTCCATACTGCCTTGCTCTCGCAATACAGAAATCCACAGCACTCATCAGTTCCGTTGTTTTCGGAAACGAAGTCTCTCTCGGCACACCAAGTTTCACAACGATCAGTTCACTCTCATATGCCACGCCGCGGTACCGCCCATTGGAAGCCCTGCCATTTCCTGCCGCAATGCCTGCAACATGCGTACCATGCCCGGATGCATCCCTGCTCGGGCAGATTGCGTACTGCTCCTGCTCACTCTCCTGCCTTAACGCCAGATTAATCGTCTCACGCTCGTAGACCGTGTCAAGCGTCTGATCCCACAGCACAGCAATTCTTGTCGTTCCGTCACTGTTGCAAAAATCCGGATGCGCATAGTCAATTCCGGAGTCAATGACTGCCACAAGCACCTCTTTTCCTGTCAGATTACTTGTCGGACTTGTACCCTGCCCGGTCTGCAGCGGATTGATGCAGGAACTTCTTTTTCCGTTTTCCACCGAAAAAAAAAGTCGTTTTGGTTTCTCCATATATTCAATTTCAGGCATGGATGCGACAAGCTCTACCAACGGCTGCGGAATCCTTAAAATAGCATATTCATTTGTGAGGTTATAAATTCCAATCTGAGCCTGTTCCTCCGGGAAACGCTCCGACAGCTTCTGCCGCAGTTCCTCTGTCGTTCCAAAAAATTTTACGATCACCTCCCAGCTATCATCTGCAACATCATATCCTACATCCAGATTCAGGGACTTTTCCCGTTCCTCCCGCGTGGCATCCAATGCCAGATTTAGTATATTTTCTATCTTTCCACAGTTTTCCTTCATGCGCTTTTCCGTTTTTTTCTCTATTCTATGCATGAATCCATCCCCTTAGCATAAACTAAACCAAAATAGAATGCGATCAGAATGTAAGGAAAAATATATGTGTGGAATTGCAGGTTTTTATAACGCAGAAGGAAATTATCAACAACAGAAAGAAAAATGGGCATCTGTGCTGACTTCCATGCACGAATGTCTTGCGCACCGTGGAAATGATGAGTCCGGGATCTATCTGTCAGATATGGCCGGTCTATCCCATGCGCGTTTAAGCATCCGCGACATTGTCACCGGAACACAGCCGATCATACGCCAAAAGAACGGAAAGGAATATGCGATCGTATACAATGGCGAATTATATAACACCGGGGAACTCGCCCGCGATCTGCGGCAGTCCGGCTATGAATTTTCGACGACTACGGACACCGAAGTCATTCTTTATGCCTATATGCAGTACGGCGCCAGTTTTGTCCGGAAACTGAATGGAATTTTTGCCTTTGCCATCTGGGATGACAGCAAAAAACAACTTCTCTTATACCGTGACCGCGTAGGAATCAAACCGCTTTTTTACTCGTTTGTATCCGGACAGCTCCTGTTTGCCTCTGAGCCAAAGGCACTTTTTTGTTTTCCGGGATTCACTCCGAGGGTTTCTATGGATGGCATGCGCGAAGTTCTCGCGATCGGACCTGCCAGGACCATGGGAAATGGAATTTTTGATGATGTAAACGAAGTGCTTCCCGGACATTATCTCATTTTTTCTGAAAATACGATGTCCGATCACACTTACTGGGATCTGTTCCGCGCCCCGCATACCGATTCCTATGAACAGACAGTGGAAACTGTCTCTTTTCTTCTGCGCGATTCCGTGACCAGACAGATGGTATCCGATGTTCCGGTGTGCACGTTTTTGTCCGGCGGCATTGACTCAAGCATTGTCACCGCGATTGCCTGCCGTTACATGGAAAAACACGGTGAAACCTTAAATACTTTTTCCTTTGATTTTAAGGACAATGACATTTATTTTAAATCCAACGCCTTTCAACCGGAGCGTGATCTTCCTTATGTCAAAATCATGTTAGATCACTATCACACAAATCACACCTATCTGGAATGCGATGAAAACACGCTCTTTTCCACACTCAGAGATGCTGTCGACGCAAAAGATTTTCCGGGTATGACAGACGTGGACTCCTCACTGCTCTACTTCTGTTCCCTTGTAAAAAAACACAATAAGGTCGCACTGACCGGTGAATGTGCCGATGAGATTTTCGGCGGATATCCGTGGTTTTACCGGGAAGATCTTTTATCCAGAGATGGCTTTCCGTGGTCCGCGGATATGTCTGTGCGAACGCTGTTTCTTAAAGACTCCTTCATAAAAGATCTCGATCTTGCCGCCTACTCCCACGACCGTTACCAGACTTCTTTAAACCAGGCACCACACCTTTCAGACGAGACGGAAACCGAGCGGAAACGCTATAATATCGCTTATCTGAACATCAAATGGTTTATGCAGACACTGCTCGACCGCATGGACCGCACAAGCATGTACTCCGGTCTGGAAGCCCGTGTTCCATTTGCCGACCACCGCATCATCGAGTATGTGTTTAATGTTCCGTGGGAAATGAAATACCAGAACGGTGTCGAGAAAGCACTGCTCCGTGATGCCTGCAAAGACCTGCTCCCGGCGGAACTTCTGCACCGGAAAAAGAGTCCTTACCCGAAAACCTATCATCCCGGCTATGAGAAACTTCTGATTGCAGAAATGCAGCACATCCTTGACCAGCCGGATGCACCGGTCAAGACCTTCATCGACACAAAAAAACTCGAAACCTTCCTAGAGGCACCGACCGAATACGGAAAGCCGTGGTTCGGACAGCTCATGGCAGGACCGCAGCTGCTCGCCTACTTCATCCAGATCAACTACTGGATGCAGAAATACCACCTGAATCTGTAATTTCCGGATAGGTGGAAGCGCAGTCCCGGCTATCCGGTCTGGCAGTCTGCCGGATTTTCATAACTGAGATGACGGAAAGGAAGCGGGGCGCAGAATGAAACTTGTTCAAATTGCTTATTTATCAATGTTTCCTTTTTGACTGCTCTCATTGTTTATATTCATTCAGCAATGGACAGTCCGCACAATATGTCCGTTTCATGACACACACTCGTCTTAGGTTTCTCGTGTGTGCGTTACATGCCAGAAGATCAGCAGAGAAGCAGGGCAAAAATCACCCGGTTTTCCTTTTGATTTTTGCCCTGCAATAAACGATGCTGATTCTGGCATTTACGCACACTAGAGAAAGCTAACGAGTGTGTGTCTGAAACGGACATATTGCGCGGACTGTTCATTGATGAATGTACATAAACCAGCAGTCAAAAAAGAAACATTGATAAATTTACGCAATTTTTCACGAAAGTTTCATTCTGCGCCCCGCTTCCTTTCCATGCATACACAAATAATATAACCCGGCAGACTGCCAGACCGGACAGCCGGGACAATGCTTTCAGTTATTCGGAAAGTACTTTGTTCAGGATGTCTGCGAGCGGAACCATGGCGTTTTTTGCCTCCTGCACGGTATTGGTCTGAGCCCCGACCTCGACAAGCAGCGTTTTCGGACAGTAATGCATGTTGAAACGGTAGCCTTTGAGGTAGATTTTTCTTGTGTATCCCGGATAGTATTCTGCGGCGGCAAGCTGCATCTGAAATGAGAATGCCAGATTATCCGCTATGTATGGATTGTACAGATAGGCGATATCCCCCAGTTTGGTCGTTCTGCTCAATCCGTTAAAAAACATTACTTTTGCCATATCCGTTCCATTCACATTCGTGACAAGCCTTGTGTTCTCCCCCACGCCATCCCGGTGCAGATCTATGACAACGTCAATGCCCGGGTTGTCTGCCAGTATCTGCTCTAATGCCGGTGCTGCTTTGGAATACGCTTTATCACGGATGGTATCATATTCCCCGGTGTCGTGTATGACATTGTATCCGTATTGCTGCGTCAGCAATTCTGTCAGATAATCCCCAACGCCCACAACCGTAGTCGATCGGTCTCCCGGAATAGAATCCGCATACCCTTCCAGTGAATGGGTATGATAAATTAAGATCTGCGGTGTGCCCGCATCATGTGCGATTTTCATATTTTTTCCGGTGAGTGCTGCCACATTTAACTGATCACTTTTTACAGTTGTAGTACTGTCTACCTGATAAAAGTTCTGCACAAGGTAATCAAAATCATTTAATTTCTCCAGAGAATATTCGACTGCCTTCTGTGTTGCTGTCACGGGCTGCGCAACTGTGAGAGATGCCTGCCCTGCGGAATCGGATGTTTCCTGTGAGGTATCCGGGTTCTGTGCAGTTGCAGCTGCCTGCGAATTATCGGCGTTCTGTGCACCGTCTGCTGCCTGTGGATTATCGGCGTTCTGTGCACCGTCTGCTGCCTGTGGATTATCAGCGTTCTGTGTGCCGTCAGCCGGCTGTGGACTGTCTGTACCACCATTATTTTGCATCACAACCTGTCCGTTCTCATCCACGTAGTTCTCGTCCAACGCTTCCATCGCAAGGATCATCTCATAGGAAAGCGTGCTCTCTGCATCCGTTTCATAGGATTTTATCTGAACCGTATAATCTGCAATTGGAAATAATATTTTCTCCACTTTGGCAAGAAAATGGTTACCGTTTTCCTTCTCTTCATAGTGAAGCCCCGGTGCCAGCACATCCACCACTGCCGTCCCTGCCATTTTTACTGCTGCTTTTTTCCCGATACTCCAAAGCTCCTGCCGCTGTACAAAAAATGTTACAAGTGCTGTAACTACCAGCATTCCCATCAGATATTTTCCATATTTATTTTTCAATCTTTTTTTTTGATAACTTCTATAACCATGAAAATACATAATACAACTTATGCCAGTTTCCATTCATTATGCAAAAATGTTGTGATCGATCAAAGCGATATTTAACCCCTCTGATATAGTAAAACTTAATCTTTTGACAGATTCATCAATATCTTTTGGTGTCACAAACATGGTGTTCAGATTCGGAGACAACAGCTCCCGGATCAATTCATATTTCTCTGTCTCATTGAGTTCTCCAAGAGTGTTGCCAAGCGTCTTAAGTTCGCTGCTCTGATTCATCGCCGTGATCAGATTAAACATCGTATCATTTACTATAGTGGCAGCGTCAACGACCGTTGGAACCCCGATTGCAATAACTGGAACACCAATGCTTTTCTCATTTAACCCGTGTCTGTGATTGCCGACACCGCTTCCCGGATTGATCCCGGTGTCCGTCACCTGAATGGTCCGGTTGAGACGCTTGGTATTTCTTGCTGCAAGCGCATCAATTGCGATCACAACATCCGGTTTTGTCTCCTTCACAATTCCATTCACGATCTCCATAGATTCCATGCCTGTCTGTGCCATTACACCCGGAACAATACTGCTCACGCGATTGACATGCTCTTTTCCAAACGCATATTTTCCGTATTCATTGATAATATGTCTCGTAATGTAGAGATTATCCACCACGCTTGGTCCCAATGCATCCGGCGTTACTGCCCGGTTTCCAAGCCCGACGATCAGTACGGAGACATCCTCTTTTTTTACGCTGATCAACTGCTTTAACACTTTGGCAAGCTGTTCCGAGATCTCTCTGTGATAATCTTCGTCCTCCTCATCCATATTCGATGCCTCGATCGTGATATAAGTACCTTTGGGTTTCTCCATGGCTTTTGCACCATTCTCCGTCTCGATCACCACTGTGCTGATGGTCAGATTTTTACTGACATGCTCCTCCGAAAAACGGACACCTTTCAGTTCCACTTTATCTTCCTGCATTTTTTCCTGCGTCTCTAATGCAAGGTCTGTTCTGATCTGGTACATATGCGCTTCTCCTCTTTCTGATTCTATGGATATAGATAATTGCAGAACTCCTTCTACACTTCTTTTGATTATAAGCAATTGTCTCTTCTTTCAATTGTCCAATCTGTACTTTCATGAGTTCCCGCTCATTTTACTTAGTATGTCCTTTCCCCGATAATTTATCCGCAGCTTTTAGCGGATCTGCATTCACATTCAGATGAACCTGAAATTCAGAAAAAGCTTTTCTAAAATATTTCAAAAAATTTGCAAAAAATGTCATTTTATATATTGACAGCATGATAGAAATATCCTATACTACTCTAGTATGTTTACATTGAACTGTCCGTGTCCGGCTTTAATGTAACAATCATGAACAATTACAATCATAAAAAAATTGGAGGTGTACAGATTGGCTAACATTAAATCTGCAAAGAAGAGAATTTTAGTAACTGAAACAAAAGCTGCTAGAAACAAATCTATCAGATCTGAAGTGAAAACAGTAACCAAGAAAGTTGAGGCTGCTGTTGCTGCAAACGATAAGGAAGCTGCAAAAGCTGCATTAACAGTTGCAATTTCTACTATCGAGAGCGCTGCTTCTAAAGGTGTTTATCACAAAAACAATTCTGCTAGAAAAGTTTCCCGTTTAACAAAGCTTGTTAACGCAATGGCTTAATAGAAGATAAATTAAAATTCGCGAATTCAAAAATCACCAGTACCGTCATACTGGTGATTTTTTTATACAATAGAATGCACGCAAAGCGTGCATTCTATTGTTTGCTGTATTTCATTAAAAAGAGTTCCACTGCCATCTGGTCATTCATTCGGCCGGTCTTTACCGCTTCCTCAAAATCCACACCATCCCGGATTGCCTGCTTTAACTGCTGCATCGTAAATCCTTTTGCCTGCGTCACATTTCTTCGCACTGCAAACGGCGGAATCCCTGCTTTCTGTGCCATCGTATTGTTATCAAATCCTTTTTGCGACATATCCTTGATATTCAACAAAATCTGAAACTGTCTGGAGATCAGATACATAATACGCATGGACGGCTCTTTTAACGTCAAAAGATCATAATACAAGTCCAGTGCTTTCTTCTGATTATGCTCTGCAATCGCATTGACCATATCAAAAATTTTATTTGTGGTCTGCTCTGTCGTCACTGCCTCCACGTCCTTCGCCTCGATGACATCCTTATCCATACAGTAACAGATCAATTTTTCCAGTTCCCGATCAATATTGCCCATATCCGTTCCGGTCTTGCTCAAAAAAAGCTGCATGACAGAACCTGTGATACTCTTACCCTCTTTTTTCAAGCGTGTCAGGATCCAGCGTGTCAGAAGTTCCTCCGTTTGCGTCGTAAACTCCACGATCTTTCCGGCGTTTTTCACTGCCTTATAAAGTTTTGAGCGCTTATCCACTTCCTCTTCCACAAAAAGAAACAGTGTCGTATCCGGAACCTGCGGCATATACTCTGCCAACTCCTCACAACTGCCCTTAAAAAAGCCGCTGTTTTCAATCAGGATCACTCTCCGGTCGGCAAAAAAAGGAAGGGTTTCCGACAGGTCGATCACCTCTTTCGGATTTGTGTCTTTTCCCTCATACGCAGTAAAATTCATCGTATCATCTGGCTGCACCAACGCTTTTTTCAGCTTGTCTTTGTACTGTTTTTTCAGGTACGCCTCGTCGCCGTAGAGCAGATATATCTTTTTAAATTGTCCACTCTTAATATCTTCATCAATCGTTTTCATTGTCACCTGTTATCCAATCAAAGTGTACTGCATCAGTTCATAATGTAATCTGCTTCCCTCTGTGATCTCCATTGGGAGCAGCGCTCTTGCCACCAGTTTCAGCTCGCCGTCCGGCTCGTCTACCCTTCTTAAATGTGCATAGTCACCATCAATTTGTTCTACCATATAGTCACATACTAACATATGTTTCCTCCTTTGCATTTATACTCTTTCCAGATAATTGCAAAACTCATCATAATCTTCTTTCAATTGTTCAAAATCAACAAAAACATTCAAGACACGCTTTCGCTATGTGTCTCTCGCAACGGTACTAAGAAGTCAGGCACAACTTACCGTTGTACCAGCCTTCTAAGTACCGGCGGTTCCCCAATGTCTTTCATGTCTTTTGTTAATTTTTCACAATTCAATCTACACTTTCATGAGTTTCGCAATTATCTATAAACTCTTTCCCCATTATATAGAACAATTCATCTTCCTTCAAGGAATTTTTCCACCACGGGTTCTCCATTTTCCATGCGGATGCGGATACGTCCGCACTCCATTGTCTCATAGACTGCACTTCCACTCTCCTTTATATTGCAGAGTGCCTCCTCACCCGGATGCCCATAGCGGTTGTTTTCCCCACAGGAAATGGTTGTGATCTCCGGTGAGAGTGCCATTAGGAAATCCCGACTGTTGGAATATCTTGAGCCGTGATGCGCCGCCTTGTAAAATGTGACGCTGCCAGCCTTTTTGTGTTCCACAAGATACCGCTCTTCTGCGCTGCTGATGTCCCCGGTAAAAATACCGGAAAACTCCTGATCTTCATAGCGCAGCACAAGGGACAGTGCATTCTTATCCTCACTTTTATAAGTTTGATCCGGGAAAATGCAGCGCAGCCCCGCTTCACCATCGGTGAGTGTGTCACCGCAGTCCATTTTTAAAATTTCTGTTCCATACGTTTGCGCCAGTGCCAAAAGTTCCTGATAGGCTTCGTCATTTAATACATATTTCGAAAACACAATATGATCGATCTCATACTCTGCCTGCAGGATCTCCTTTAACCCTGAAATATGGTCTGCGTCTGTGTGTGAAACGATCCAGTAATCTATTTTTTTCACACCTTTTGCTTTCAGGAATGGAAGCATCCGATATGTTCCAACTTTACTCACATCCGTACTGCCACCGTCAAAAAAGAAATTTGTCCCCTCTTTCGTGTGAAGATAAATCCCATCTCCCTGCCCCACATCCAACACATCTAGCTCAAATCCCTTCACCGGGTTATGCAATACTGCAAGCAGCATAAAACAGCCTATGAAAACAAATCCACGCCGTCGCTTCATCTTTTTCATTGCGAAAAGCACGGCTCCCAATATCAGATAAAAAAGCAACAGTTTCTGCCAATCCGGCTGCCCCGTGATCCAGACAGCCCCCGGTAAACTGACACTGAGCCTGCACACCTTCTCATAAAATACCAAAATCCAGTGACAAGGCACAAAAAGAATCCCTGCCACACGGACAGACAGTAACCCAACAAAGCCGCCAAGAAGTCCAAGAAACAACAGTACTCCAATGATCGGCAGCACAAAAAAATTGATAAGCATTGACCAGACCGGCACCTCATAAAAGAAATAAGCCGTAAGCGGCACCGTTGCAAGCTGAATTGCAAAACTCACCAGAAAGTTCTCCGAAAAAGTAAAGAACGGCTTTTTTATTTTGATCAGTGTCTGTCCCACAGCCACAATTCCAAGCACCGCTGCAAATGACAGCAAAAATCCTGCATACCAGAGCAGATAAGGGTTGTCCAATAAAATCACAATGGCGGACAGTCCCAGAGCAGACAGCGTATCATAACTCCTTCCAATCCACTGTCCGAACAATAAAACGAAAAACATGAGCACCGCGCGTATGGTCGATGTCCCAAGTCCAGACATCATCCCATAGCCGCCGATGACCGTGCCTGCAATAACACCGGAAGTCAAAAAGGAGCATTTTATTTTCCGAAGCAATTTATAAAGTCCCATCCCAATCACAGAAATATGCAGTCCGGAAATCGCCAGCACATGGGAAATTCCTGCTTTCTGATACATCTGCTTCACCTCTGCGTCCAGAAGATTTTTCTCTCCGAGCGTCATCGTGGAAAGCACACCAGCATCTGATGTGCTCATACAGCTTTCGTATACACCGCTTATCTTCCGGCGCAGCCTGTAAATTTTCTCCCCGAATCCATCCTCTGCTCCGTAAACATTTTTCACAATAGCTTCCTTCAGTTGAAAATCGATCTTTTTGGATTCATAAAATGCTTTTGCGTCAAAATTACCATCATTGGATGCACTTTTCCACAATTCAACCGTTCCTGTTACAATAAGGGTTTGCCCGATGGAATCATCATCGGAAGTCTGATAAAAAAGAATTTGATTGCATGGCAGTATCTCCTGCCCGATAGATAGATAACAATGATCTAAATAATAGGAATATTGTCCGTTTTTTAACTGTTTGCTGCATAGTTTTCCCTGCACAGTCACCTGCATTCCATCCTGTAGTTTTGACATATAGTTCTGACGGAATGCCTCATTTTCTGCAAAATGAAATATCCCTGCCAAAAAAAATGCCAGAAAACATCCCACACGAAAGGCTGGGTATATCCACGCTCTGGCATTTGCCATACTGTCTTTCTCACTACTGTTACGGATCGTATTGTGCCATAAATTCCATACAATTCCAAACAGTATTCCGGCAGCAACTGCTGCCAGATACCATTTTTGATACCTCATAAACAAAATTCCAAGAATCAATCCAGATGCCATTTCACATAATGGCCGTTTAAACAATAATTACTGTTCCTCCGTTTCTGTCTCCTCCACAACCTCTGTATCCGATTCCGTTGTTTTGGCGATATAATCCAGATTCCTGTCATACATATCTGCAAGTTTAAAACTGTCCCGATATACACCGCTTGTATCGCCATTCACGGAAATCTGCACTTTACTGATGGAGGATAACTCTGACAATGAATCCACAATAGAATAAATCACAATGGCTTCATTCACTGAATAATCCTGATTCTTAAAGTTCTCATCAAAGCTGACATAGCATACCCCATCCACAAGCGATACGCTCATTAATTTGGTTCCCGAAGGAATTGCAGACCTGCCATTCTTCGATTCCGGCCCTTCGAGAAGCTGCTCCATGATCAGTTTTTCCAATGAGATATTACTGCTATAGTGAACCCGTCTTGTCTCTTTCACAAGTCCGTCTCCCGCCTGATTGGAAAAATAAAGTGTGAGATTCGTATTCTGGATCGTATTGATCTGTTCTCCGGGATTCTCCACAAAACTTTCTGCGTACATCGTTCCGACCATTTTACCGTTCACGTCCGTCAGCGGCTTTTCATCCACATAAAAGGACACACAGTCGATCCCGGAAATCTGTGTCATCGTGCGTACCACTGCCGCCCTGCACAAAACCTCTTCCACTTCTTTCATATTCAGATAATCTACATCAAAATAGATAGTGAGAAGTGCTCCGTCCAGCGAATACTTTGTGATCTCCACATCATTTGGGATCGGTTTACGGTATTCCACATTATCCGGATCAGAACTTAAGGCTGCAAAAAATTCTTCGATCAACGCATCTGTCGTTGTTGCGGACGCATCATAAGGCATCTCGGCAATCCCGGTTTTATCTTTATTCAGATATTCGATGTTGTATTTACTTGTCTCTTTTCCATTCGAGCACCCCGCCAGTAAAAGCATGCACAGAAATGCCAGAAGAAAGACTATTTTTTTTCTCATTACTTTTTTGCTCCATTACCAAAAATCTGCTGTCACATATCGCACTACGCGATGTAATTCAAAGGAATACGGACATTGAAAATGGTTCCCTCTCCCTCTGTACTGAACACTTTGATCGCACCGCGGTGCATCAGCACTGCATTGCGGGTGATTGCAAGCCCAAGACCGGTTCCACCGATCTCTCTTGAGTGGGACTTGTCCACGCGGTAAAAACGTTCATAAATATGCTCTAAGGAGTCCTCCGGAATACCGATACCCGAATCCTCGACCTTCAGATAGAAATACTGGTGATCCGCGTTCAGTGTGACATGCACCCATCCACCCGGTTTATTATATTTGATCGCATTCTCGATCAGATTCGTAAATGCAAGTGTGATCTTCACCTCATCCACATCCGCGGACACCGGGCGGAAGCTTTCTAACACAAGTTCCACATTCTGTTTCTCCGCAATCGGGTTTAACCGCTTCAAAATCTGCTCCAGCAGCTCATTGATGTTCATATTGGTAACATTTAAGTCTGCCGCGGATTTATCCATTTTCACCAGAGATAGAAGGTCGTTGATGATCTTCGTCTCACGGTCGATCTCATTTCCGATATCGCCCATAAACTCTTTGTAAAGTTCGATTGGCGCATCTTCCATGCTGTTAAGAGAATCTGCCAGAACTTTCATGGATGTCAGCGGTGTTTTTAACTCATGAGACACATTGGATACAAATTCCTGTCTGGAATCATCCAGCACTTTCATTCTGCCTAACATCTCATTAAACTTTTTACAGATTTCAATTGTTTCCGTGTAATCATTCACAGACAGCGCATCTTCCCCATATCCGGTTTTGATCTCATCGATAGACTTTGACATCTTATGGAAAGGCTTTACCAACTGGATACTTAAGATCACTGCAAGGAAAACTGCCGCCACAGCACAGATCAACTGGATCACATAGGCGTTTCTCGCCAGATACTCCATATTGAGGTTAATGCTGTCCGTCGACACACTGACTAACATAACACCTAAAACCTCTGTTGCCCCGGTCTGTTCCACCGGTCTGCTCAATGGAACGGTCAGTTCAATATAGCGGTTTTCCGCGTCATATTTTTTGATCTCCTGGCCGTAATAACTCTCAATTACCTCTTTGGAAATGATCGTCTTATTCGTGTCAAGATCATACGTATCCTTGATAATGTGAAACTCATTATCGATCACCATGACACGGCCATCATAAATATTCGATAACTGATCTAATTCTGCATTGATAATCGTTGAGTTTGGATAATTCAGATAATCATTGGAAACAATCTGATTCGCCAGGATTTTTGCCTGGCTTAAGATCTCACTTGTCTTGATTGAAACAGACCGGTCCTCATATGTCTTTACAATTCCAACTTTTAAAACGATTCCCGGTACAATTCCAAAAAGGATTAAGAAAAGTATCAGTCTGAATTTCAGACTTTTAAAAAAATTAATAACATTTTTAAATCTGGACATTCTTTCGCACCCTGACTAATTCTGGTAATAGTAGTATCCCACACCCCACTTGGTATGAACATACTTTGGCTCGCTTGGATTCTTTTCGATCTTCTCTCTGAGACGTCTGACATGCACATCCACAGTTCTGACATCCCCCGGATACTCGTAACCCCATACAAGATTGAGCAGATTCTCCCTGCTGTATACTTTATTCGGATTATTGACCAAAAGTTCTAAGAGATCAAACTCTTTTGCAGTCAGATTCACTTCTTTATTCAGGATAAACAATCTTCTGCTCTCGCAATCCAGACGAAGATCACCCGCTTCAATGACCTTGGAATCCTCTTTCTTCGGCTGGCTTCCTGCGGTTCTCCGCATAATTGCCTTGATTCTTGCTTTGACTTCCAGGATGTTGAACGGCTTTGTGATATAATCATCTGCTCCGTATTCCAGACCGAGGATCTTATCCATGTCATCGCCTTTTGCAGTCAGCATCACGATTGGCATATCAGAGAATTCGCGGATGTGCTGGCATACTTCAAATCCATCCATCTTCGGAAGCATGATATCCAAAAGAATCATATCATAATGATTCTCTGTTGCCATTTTCAGTGCCTCTTCCCCGTCATATGCACAGTCCACTTCCATTCCATCCTGCTCTAAACTGAAACGGATACCTTTTACGATCAATTTTTCATCATCAACAACAAGAACCTTTTTTGCCATTTTTACACCTTTATACTATCCTTTATTTTGTTAAAAACTCCTTCTTTGATTCCATCCACATTCATGATCTCCTCAATAGAAGAAAATCTGCCGTGTGCTTCCCGGTACTGAAACAATGCCTCTGCTTTTGACTGCCCGATTCCCGGAAGCGTCATAAAATCTGCAACACTTGCCCGGTTAATGTCCAGTAAGCCATCATCCACATTGCTCTCGGATTCTTCCTGTGCAGCCGCCACTTCTTCCATGGTCGGAATTCTTAACATCTGTCCGTCCGTGACAAACTCTGCCTGATTTACCGCTTCCATCCCGGCATCCTCTGTCATCCCGCCAGCCATCGCTACTGCTTCATAAACACGGCTGTTCTCCGGCAGCTCATACACTCCCGGATTTTCTACTGCCCCGCAAACATACACCATACAACTGCCCATCTCTTCCTGGCAGTCTTTCTCCTCTGTCTGCGGAACTTCACTTGTCTCTGTCTGTATTTTCTCCAAATACACATTATTCCTGGAACCACATCCACAGAGCACTCCCATGCAGAATATGATTACCAGGAATACTTTCCTCTTTCGATTCATAGCATTCTCCTTCTCCACCGAATGCATCATCACAGATGGATGAAAGAGCCCTCAACGCCTGATGTATATATTTTAACGAAATTTTACAAATATGACAAGACTATTAAATATATTATATCCATTTTTTTAAAAATATTGAGATATTGTTTCTTTTAATGTTACCCAAAATTCTTTTGCATCCTGTGAATCCGGTACCGGGATCGCATTTTCGTATGCCTGATAGGCAATCTGTTCCTTCTCGTCTGCGTCCTCCGATAATTTTACGGAATAATGACCGCCAAGTCCATGAAGTTCTCCTGACATGGTAAGTGTTACATACTCTGCAAAATCAGCCGCTTTTTCCTTTTTCTCCGAGAAATCATTCACAACCACAAGATCTGTCAACGCTGCGGAAGATGTCTGCAACGTGTCATTCAATGCCAGAAGCTCCCGGATCTCATAATCAGTTCCTGTGAGACCGGCAACAGAATCTGAATCAATGATTGCACAGAGTGTTTTTCCATCATTAAAATCTGAGATCACACTCGCTTCCGTAACCGTCGAAGCATCAATGGAAAACGACTCCAGACTCTGTGAAAAGAACTCCAGATCTTCGTTATACAGATCCTCATCATAATTCACCTGCATCGTTTCCACTTCATCTTTTACAAAGCTGACACTGTTCGATATAAATGGAAAATCATAAAACGCATCATTCACATCCCACTCTAACAGATACTGCACATTTTCCGGTGGCTCATTGTCGATGGAATAATCAATGATTGCCTGCAATGTCTCCGGTTCTGTCTCAAAATAACCATTTTTATAGACAAACAGACAGGTATTATAACTTAATGGATACGCATACATTTTCTCTTTGTAAGTGGACGCTGTCACTGCATTCGACGCCACGGTGCTCTCATAAATATCAGATGCCGTGTTTTCTGCTGCAAGTCCGTAAAGATATGCTTCCTCTAACTCATCGCTTCCGATCATGTAAATATCCGGAAATGTTTCTCCCTGCATCGTTGCCGTGTATACTGCATCCATGTAATCCATGCTGTCCTGATACTCTACATCCACAACAATACCGGTATCCTCATAATATTCTTCTGCCGCCTTCTCAAAAAACTTCTGATAGCTTTTATCGCTATACCAGAACATCAAATCAGCAGGCTGTTTTACCACCCTGCTAACTGATGCTGTCTCTGTTCCATTTTCCGTTTCATTTTCTTTCTGTTCATAAGTGCTGTGTCTGGATACAACAACGGCACCTCCGATCACCAGCACGCCGATACAGCCCGCTGCGATCATTCTCTTCTGTACTACTTTCATTATAAAATACTCTCCAGCCTGGATATCATCTCATCCACATCTTTTTCTTCAATGATAAGTGGCGGTACAAAACGAAGTACATTCGAACCTGCTGTGATCACGATCAGTCCTGCCTCCAATGCTTTTGCTGCAATCTGGCCTACCGGTTTTTCACAGACAACACCCTGCATGAGTCCCATACCTCTTCGCTCGGTCAGGAAATCATACTTTGCAACCAGTTCATCTAATTTTTTCTCCAGATACGGTGCGACCTTTTTCACATGCTCTGTGATATGGTCGCGCTCCATCATCTCAAGTACTTTATCTACAGCGGCTCCCACAAATGGATTGCCTCCATAGGTCGTACCGTGATCTCCCGGTGCCAGAGATTTCTCTGCGACTCTCTCTGTCATAAGGAAAGCGCCGACCGGGACACCACAGCCAAGCGCCTTGGCGCTTGTCATAATATCCGGTTTCACACCGTAATGCTGCCATGCAAACATTTCTCCGGTTCTTCCCATGCCGCACTGGATTTCATCTAAGATCAGAAGTATGTCATGCTCATCGCAAAGCGCACGCACACCCTTTATAAATGCTTCTGTTGCAGGATAAATTCCACCTTCACCTTGTACTGTCTCAAAAATAATAGCACAGGTTTTGTCATTAATCAAAGCTTTTACGCTGTCAAGGTCATTAAAATCTGCAAATTTTACTCCGGGAAGCAGTGGTTCAAACGGTTCCTGATAATGTTTATTGCCTGTCACAGACAATGCCCCGATACTTCTTCCATGAAAAGAATGGTTCATTGCGATGATCTCATGTCCTGCATGTCCGTCCCTGGTGTACGCATATTTCTTCGCTGCCTTGATTGCTCCCTCGATTGCCTCTGTACCGCTGTTGGTAAAGAAAACACGATCCATCCGGCTTGCTTTTAATAAACGTTTTGCCGCATTCATGATCGGGACATTATAGTACAGATTGGATGTGTGCATCACTTTATCGATCTGCGCTTTCAGTGCGTCGTTATACTCTTTGTTGTTGTAGCCAAATGCCTGCACGGCGATTCCTGCTGCAAAATCCAGATACTCTTTTCCGTCTGTATCATAAAGGTACACACCATCCCCATGATCAATGACCAGTGAGAAACGATTATATGTATGAAGGAGCGCACTCTCTGCTCCATCAATGTAATCCTGTTTATTCATGATAATACTTTGTCTCCTTATCCCCTAAGATTGCAGTTCCGATTCCTCTGTTTGTAAAGATCTCCAACAGCAGGCAGTGTGCGATACGTCCATCTAAAATATGCACTCTGGAAACTCCGTTTTCGATCGCATCAATACAGTTGTTTAATTTCGGAAGCATTCCGCCGCCGATGTATCCGTCTTCGATCAGTTTTTTCGCCTCTGAGATCGGCAGTTCCGAGATCAGTGTGGACGGATCTTTCGGATCTTTGTATACACCCTCAATATCAGTTAAGAAAGCTAATTTTTCTGCGTGGACTGCTCTCGCAATCGCACAGGCTGCATCATCTGCATTGATGTTGTAGCTGTCATAGTTTTCATCCATGCCGATCGGACAGACGATTGGAAGAAAATCTTTTTCCAGAAGATCATATAAAATCTGTGGGTTGACCTGTGTGATCTCGCCGACATAACCGATATCCTGTCCGTTGGAATATTTTTTCTCCACTTTTAACATTCCGCCGTCTTTTCCGCTGATGCCGACAGCATTTACACCCAGCTCCTGCACCAGTTTTACAAGAGATTTGTTCACTTTATTTAATACCATCTCCGCAATTTCCATCGTTGCCTCGTCTGTCTTGCGCAGTCCGTTGACAAACTCCGGTTTCATGCCGGCTTTCTCTACCCATCTGCTGATCTCTTTGCCGCCGCCGTGTACAATGATCGGCTTGAAACCTACCAGTTTTAATAAAGTGACATCCTGAATGACGTGCTGCTTTAATTCCTCGTCCACCATTGCACTTCCGCCGTATTTGACAACGATGATCTTACGGTTAAAACGCTGGATATATGGGAGTGCCTCGATCAGCACCTCCGCTTTTTTCAAAAGTTCGTTCATGTTTTTTTCTTCCATTTTTCCATCCCCCTGTTATGAACGGTAATCCGCATTGATTTTTACATAGTCATAGGTCAGGTCACAGCCCCATGCGGTAGCGGATGCATTGCCCATTTTGACATCTGCGATCGCAGTAACGGCAGGTTCGGACAGGATTCTGGTTGCCTCCTCCTCGCTGTAATCCACGGCAACACCGTTTTTGATGATCTGCATTTTTCCTGCGGCACTCTCAAAGAACAAATCGACTTTTTCCGGGTCAAACGCTGCACCGGAATAACCCATAGCGCAGAGGATCCGTCCCCAGTTTGCGTCATGTCCGTAAATCGCTGCTTTGGTGAGACTTGAGGTGATGACAGACTTGCTTAAAACTTTCGCCTGTTCTTTGCTCTCTGCACCAATGATCTTCACTTCAAATAATGCGGTCGCACCCTCGCCGTCGCCTGCCATTTTCTTTGCCAGCGTCTCATTGACAAAGTTCAGTGCCTTGCAGAATTCCTCATAATCTGCATTTTTCTCTGTGATCTCCGGGTTTTCTGCCAGCCCGTTTGCAAGTAACAGGCAGGTATCATTCGTGGAAGTGTCACCGTCAACAGAAATCATATTGTAGGTGTCCTGCACATCAGCGCTCAGTGCCTCCTGCAATAATTCTTTGGAGATTGCCGCATCTGTTGTGACAAAGCTAAGCATCGTACACATGTTTGGATGGATCATGCCGGAGCCTTTGCACATGCCTCCGATCGTTACCGTTTTTCCACCAAGCTCGATGGTCACAGCCACCTCTTTGTTTTTTGTGTCTGTGGTCATGATCGCTTTGGAAGCCTCAGTTCCGCTCCCGGTATCTCCTTTTAACAGTGGCACCATGGCATCGATCCCGTTACAGATACGGTCGATCGGGAGCTGCATGCCGATAACTCCGGTAGATGCAACCAACACCTCGTCTGCTGCAATGCCTAATACTTTTTCTACTTTCTCAGCTGTCTGCCTGCAGTAGCCCATGCCTTCCTCTCCGGTGCAGGCATTGGCAATTCCTGCATTGATGACAACCGCCTGTGCTGCTTTGCTGTTGTATACGACATTGTGATCCCATTTGACCGGAGCCGCCTTTACGATATTGGTCGTAAAAGTTCCTGCTGCCTTACATGGAACTTCACTGTAGATCATTGCCATATCTTTTCTGTCTTTGTATTTGATTCCTGCTGCTGTACTTGCTGCCTGAAAACCTTTTGCTGCGGTCACACCGCCTGTGATCTGTTTCATGATTTATCTCCTTATAATTATTCGTTATTTAGACAATTGCGAAACTCATAGATACAGTAGATTAAATTGTGAAAAATTGACAAAAGGTTGAGAAGACACTGGGGAGCCGCCGGTTCTTGCTTGGCAGACATAGCATTTGCTGTGGCTGGCATGCTAGTACCGTTGCGAGCGACACGTAGCGAGAGCGTGTCTTCGAAACTTTTGTTAATTCTTCACAATCTTCATAATCTGAATTAGAGTTTCGCAATTATCTAATTCGTTATTTAGGCAATTGTCTATATTAATTCTTTCTACGGATTAAACACGGTAATATTCTCTTCATTCAATACATACTCATAATAATTCACGTTGTCGCAGTATTTCCAGCCGAGGCTCTGCCAGAAGCGGTTGCCAATCTCGTTCTGCTTGAAGGCGATCAGATTGACTTTGGAAATTTTTTCTGCTTTCAATGCTTCGAGACACCGCTCCACGAGTTTCTGCCCGATTCCGTGTTTTCTGTAATTTTCCTGTACACAGACATGATAAAGTCCTGCTCTTCTGCCGTCATGCCCGCAGAGGATCGCGCCGACGATTTTTCCATCACACACTGCCACCATGCTCGTAGTCGGATTTCTTCGGATAAAACGCTCCACACCCTCTTTCGAATCATCGATGCTGCGGATACCGAAGCCGTGGATCTCCATCCAGAGGCTGTGCACCTGCTCAAAATCATCTATTGTCATGGGACGGATTGTTAAATTTGTATCATTCATGTTATTTTCATCTTCCTTGCTGTCTGCCTCTCCGGGGCAGTTTTCTATAAAACGGCTTCTCATGCTGTGCATCCTGACCGAATAGCTGCTTCGCAGCCTCTTACGGGAACATCGGAACAAGATTTAATCCTTCCGCCTCATCGAAGCCGAATAAGAGGTTCATGTTCTGCACTGCCTGACCGGCTGCACCTTTTACAAGGTTATCGAGTGCTCCCATCATGACGATTCTTCCGGTTCTCTCATCAATTTTGAAGTTCACATCCACGTAATTGCTTCCCTCTACCCATTTTGTTTCCGGGCAGATATCTTTTTCCAGTACACGGACAAATTTTTCGTTCTTATAATATTTATCGTAAACAGCTTTCACTTCCTCGTATGTTGGAAGCGTGCCGTCTGCTTTCTTATTTAACGTTGCATATTCTGTTGCAAGGATACCGCGGTTCATCGGTACGAGATGTGGGGTAAAATTGACCACGATCTTTTTTCCTGCCGCATAGCCGAGCTGTTCTTCGATCTCCGGTGTGTGTCTGTGATTCGTCACGCCGTAAGCTTTCATATTCTCATTCACCTCGCAAAACAGATTAGGAAGTTTTGCACCTCTTCCGGCTCCGGATGTTCCTGATTTTGCATCAATGATCATGGTGTCAGGATCGATCAGTCCCTCTTTTACCAGTGGATATGCTGTTAAAATGGAACAGGTTGTGTAGCATCCCGGGTTTGCGATCAGTCTTGCGCCTTTTATCTTGTCACGGTTGAGTTCACAGAGTCCATACACAGCTTCCTCAATGAATTGTGGGCTCCTGTGTTCGATCTTGTACCATTTCTCATAAGTTCTGACATCTTTTATACGGAAATCCGCACTCAGATCGATAATTTTTACTCTGGATAAGATTTCCTCTGTCAGGACACCTGCCAGAAATCCCTGTGGCGTTGCGGTAAAGATCACGTCCACCTTGGAAGCAAGTTCTTCCATATTATCATCGAGACAGGTATCCTCTACGATTTCAAACATATTCTGATAAACTTCTGCATATTTCTTATCTATGTAGCTTCTGGAACCGTACCACATGATCTCCACATCTTTGTGTCCCATCAATAACCGGACAAGCTCGTTTCCTGCATAGCCAGTCGCTCCAATAATCCCAACTTTTACCATAATCTATTCTCCAATCTCCCCGAAGGGTTTTCTCTTTTTACACTTTACCACTCTAATTCGTTTCTATCATAGTACAGCTCTTTAGGATAGTAAAGTATTTTTTGTTTCCCGGTTTTCAATCGCTATTGCATAATTATACATTCATTATTATTTTTATGCAACACTATTTTTAGTATTTTTTTCTTATTTTTCTTGGTTTTACAATTTTCTTACCTTAATTTATATAAATATCCCTGTATAAACCTCTGTTGTTATTGCATACTTTTATGCATTTTTATTATTAAATTATGTATATTTTTTCACTTGCATTTCCTGTCCACATAGTATATATTAGGTTTCAGAAGAAATCGTTTCGTGGCAGACTCATTGTCATACATGAAAGAACGGTTTACATGATAAAAAGAATATACGACAGAAAGGATTCACTCTCATGAAAGAAAAAGTTATTTTAGCGTACTCCGGTGGTCTTGATACCACAGCCATTATCCCATGGTTAAAAGAAACTTATGGTTATGAAGTTATCTGCTGCTGCGTAGACTGCGGACAGGAAGAAGAATTAAACGGACTTGACGAAAGAGCCAAATTAAGCGGTGCTTCCAAATTATACATTGAGGACATCGTAGATGAATTCTGTGATGATTACATTGTTCCATGCGTACAGGCAAACGCTGTATACGAAAACAAATATTTATTAGGTACTTCCATGGCCCGTCCGGGAATCGCCAAGAAATTAGTTGAGATTGCAAGAAAAGAAGGCGCTACAGCGATCTGCCACGGCGCTACCGGAAAAGGTAACGACCAGATCCGTTTCGAGTTAAGTATCAAAGCACTTGCTCCGGACTTAAAAATCATCGCTCCATGGCGTGACAGCAACTGGAAATTACAGTCCCGTCAGGATGAGATCGATTTCTGTACGGCACATGGCATCCATCTTCCATTCTCTGTAGATTCCAGCTACAGCCGTGACCGCAACTTATGGCACATCAGCCATGAAGGTCTTGAGTTGGAAGATCCATCCTTAGAGCCAAATTACGAACATCTTTTAGTTTTGACTACTCCACCTGAGAAAGCTCCGGACGAAGGCGAATATGTCACAATGACATTTGAAAAGGGTGTTCCTGTTTCCGTCAACGGAAAGAAAATGAAAGTTTCTGATATCATCCGTGAATTAAATACACTCGGCGGAAAACATGGTATCGGTATTATTGATATCGTAGAGAACCGTGTCGTCGGCATGAAATCCCGCGGTGTTTATGAGACTCCTGGTGGAACCATCCTCATGGAAGCTCATGAGCAGTTAGAGGAACTCGTTCTCGACCGCGCTACCATGGAAGTGAAAAAAGATATGGGTAACAAGCTCGCCCAGATTGTATACGAAGGAAAATGGTTCACACCACTCCGTGAGGCAGTACAGGCTTTCGTAGAGTCCACACAGGAATATGTGACCGGTGAGGTAAAATTCAAGCTTTACAAAGGAAACATCATCAAAGCCGGAACTACTTCCCCATACTCTCTCTACAGTGAGTCCCTCGCAAGCTTCACAACCGGTGATCTCTATGACCATCACGATGCAGATGGATTCATCACATTATTCGGGCTTCCATTAAAAGTTCGTGCTATGAAGATGCTTGAGCTGCAGAAAGAAAACAACAAGAATAACTAAATCTTAAAAATAAAAATGGTACAGACAAAATATGATGTTCCTGTTCGCAGAACTCACAAAGGAAATCGTATTTGTCTGTACCATTTTTATTTCATTTACACTGAAGATAACTTGTGAAATCTGCTTTTGGTATTGTCAAGGTAATCAAAAAACAGAGGACATATTTATAAATGGGAAATTAACGCCTCCACACCATTACAAATTCTTTTTCCCCTGTATAGTCATCTTCATACACATATATTTCTGCAAGAGGAAGCATTTCTCTTACCATTTCGCAGTTTCCTATTATTCAGTTTCAAAAACTGGAATCTGTTATTCATTATATTCCAAGTCGAGTCAGGGTTTTATCCCAAAATGCTTCTGGAATTAATCTATAATCTGATATCCCTGTCTCCTTGTAATAAACTTGTTGCACCTCTGAAATAAAGTTAACTATTGATTTTTCGCCAGTAGTTAACAGATTTTTTGTCATTCTAAACCAACCAGGGGCTTTAAAATCCAATCGTTCTTTCTCCATTTCATCAATAACCTTATCTACGTCATAGCCTACAGAAAAAAACTGAGGTTCCCAATGTCCGTCCTTTCCAGTAAGTGTCATGAATTGAGCTAAACTATTACTATGTAACGCCACTCCTACAGCACCGGGATTGATTACTCGAACATCGTTTCTAACATAATCAGTCTGAATATGAAAGTGACCACATATTATCAGATTGCTCGGCATATTCTCAAGCAAATTATCAATATACTCATAGTCTGGACGCATGCTTTGATTGACCTTGAAAGGAGAACCATGGCAGATTGTAAATCGTGGCAATCCATCATATTTTAGTGTCATTTCTATTGGCATAGCTTCAAACATATCAATGTCATCGTCATTTAGTTGATCGTATACGTATTTTAATATTCCTGTTGTTGTTTTCCCATCTTTCCATATTTCACAAGCATTCTTTCTATGTGTTATCCAATATTCTTCTTTATTTCCGCGGATAATGCTCATGTGTGATAAAGTAACACAACTAAAATAAAGAAAGACAGCCCACTAT